>JAEEGL016057277.1_pt1 | contig 39256 bp, 30 predicted proteins | sample 9134231 | NCBI WGS metagenome assembly JAEEGL01 (sample SAMN16246548, study PRJNA631951) | gut metagenome | biome: gut microbiome; feature: rumen; material: fiber-attached | host: Bos | place: Iran: Karaj | collected 2018-10 | reverse complement strand
CGACCAAAGCCTTGGCAATAACTTCTACCAATTCTTTCATATTGTCACCTCTTATAATATTCCGGCGACTTTAAAAAGCTTTGATACTACTTCAGTAGGCTGTGCACCGTTAGCGATCCACTTCTTTGCCTCTTCTTCATCAACCTTGAAAGTGGAAGGATCTGTATTGGGATCGTAAGTTCCGATCTCAGCGATGAATCTTCCGTCTCTGGGAGATCTTGAATCAGCAACCACTACTCTGTAGTAGGGCTCTTTCTTCTTTCCCATTCTTCTTAATCTGATCTTAACTGCCATAAATTACCTCCAAATGATACTAGTGAATATATATATGATAAAAGCTTATGCTTTATATCCTGTATTAAAATCCGAATCCGCCGAATCCGCCGGGCAGCTTAAATCCTCTTTTGCCCATGCCGCCCATCTGCTTCATGAGCTTCTGGGACTGTTCAAACTGTTTGATGAAACGGTTGACTTCGCTTATATCTACTCCGGCTCCTCTTGCGATCCTGTGCTTACGGCTTGGATTTAAGAGTTTGGGATCTGATCTTTCGGCAGGCGTCATGGATAATACTATCGCTTCCATCCTGCCCATCTGCTTTTCATTAACTGCGGAATCAAGATCCACGCCCTTCGGGGCAAATCCTCCGCCCAGCATACCCAATATGGATGAAAGGCCACCCATATTGCGCATCTGTTTCATGCTCTCCAGGTAATCGTTAAAGTCGAACTTCCCTTTCTTCATGCGGTCGGCCATATCGCGGGAAGTATCTTCATCTATGTCAAGATTCTCCTGAGCCTTGTCTATCAGTGTGAGCACGTCGCCCATACCGAGTATCCTGCCGGCCATTCTGTCAGGATAAAAAGGTTCAAGATCCGAGAGCTTTTCTCCCATACCCACAAACAATATGGGTTTGCCGGTCACAGCCTTGACGGACAGCGCTGCACCGCCTCTGGTATCGGAATCGCTCTTTGATAAGATGACGCCGTCAATTCCGATCCTGTTGTCAAAGTCGGCAGCCACATTGACTGCTTCCTGACCTGTCATCGCGTCAACTACGAGCAGTGTCTGATGAACGGATATCCTGTCCTTGATATTCTTAAGTTCGTTCATCATTTCGTCGTCTATCTGAAGACGGCCTGCCGTATCTATGATCAGGACGTTGTAGCCTTCGTTTGTTGCCTTTTCATACGCTGCGGCAGCTATATTTACGGGGTTTTCCTTATCCCCAATCGAGAAGAAATCGGTTTCCTGTTTCTTCGCGTTGACCTCTAACTGGGTGATGGCTGCTGGTCTGTAAGTATCGCAGGCTGCAAGAAGTACTTTTTTGCCTTTAAGCTTCATCTTGCCTGCTAGCTTGGCTGCGGTAGTTGTCTTACCTGCACCCTGAAGTCCGCACATCATTACGACTGTCAGGCTCTTGCCGGGCTCATACTTGATATCGGTAACGTCTGAGCCCATAAGCTCGGTCATCTCGTCTCTTACGATCTTGATGACCATCTGCGCGGGGTTAAGTCCGTTTAAGACATCCTCGCCTACGGCTTTTTCTTCTACCGACCTGGTGAACTGCTTAACGACCTTGAAGTTTACATCGGCTTCGAGAAGCGCCATACGGACTTCTTTAAGCGCTGCCTTAACGTCTTCCTCCGACAGCCTGCCTTTGCCTCTTAAGTTTTTGAATATATTCTGGAGCTTATCACTTAAGCCTTCAAATGCCATCGGCTGTCTCCCGCGGATATTACTGAGCCATTATGTCTTTGATATCCTGACATATATCCAGGATCCGCTTACCCTTATCATCAGGGATCGTATCCGTATCGCAGCTTCTTATCTCTTTTTCTACCAGAGCGATACTTTTTTTGACTTCATCAAACTTCCTGACCAGCCCGAGTTTGGCTTCATAATCCGCAAGAATACGGTCTGTACGCTTGATCAGATCATGTACTGCCTGTCTGCTTATCCCCAGATCATCCGCAATCTCTCCGAGTGACAGATTGTCATATACCACGGATTCATAAACCTTGCGCTGATGGTCTGTCAGAAGTTCACCGTAAAAGTCATACAGGATCCCCTGTTCAACAATCTTTTCCATATGTTGTACGGCCTCTTTGAGGTGTAAAGTAATATCACTTTACACTAAACGCACATTTTGTATCTTACTACATGGAATCAGGGTGTGTCAAGTATAAATTCTTTACACCCATAAGAAACATGCCCGTATAGAATAAAGGCATATTGTAGATCATGTATCTGGTCTGACAGAATATGAAAGATCCGACCAGAAGAATGTTTAATACAGAAGACATTAAGACGAGTATTGAAAAGGCGCTGATCTCGCGCATCTGCCCATATCTGGCGCTCGTACGGCCGGACCTGAATCTTGTCATTACAAGCAATATCACATAGATGAGCCATATGATGAGCCCGGCGATATTTAAAAAGCCTCCGGACTTAGCCACAGTATTGACAGCGCCCTGCACATAATCCGCAAATGCAACTTTGATTATGCGTCCTATATTCTTCTTAAGCAGACGGCTTGATATATAAGACATGATATTGTCGGTCATGGTCTCAGTTATGATCTGTTCATCCGCGCCGTCACTTAATGTTACGGTTCCTGTCATATGCTCCGCAGCTTCTTCGGTCATCGGCCACATATGGTCGATCTGGATCATATCGTAATGCGCGGCAAAATGATCGGCCAGCGCAAATATCCCGTCAGGCGCATCATGCATTAAGCTTCCGTCTGCATCACACGCATCATATATCTCATAAAACAGTTCCCTGTATTCATCGACCGCTATCTCATCGCCGTCACTTCGTTCCGAGACGTAATAGCATACGGTCGCAAGGAATCTGTTATCGTTAAAATGTGTTACGTTATCACCGTTTATGGCAAGATGATACATATTTTCATAAGCGTAATTTGATACAAGAACAGCGATCGCGCAGACCACCGCAAGAAGCATGCCCTTTAATCCCTTTTTCTGTTCTTTGACCGAAACATACAGGATCACAAGGAAAAGAAGTATAAGCGACAGATACATCTGTTTGCGTGCCGATATCAGCAGCAGGCTGACAACCGCGCTTATTATGAGTCTGTTTAAACTGTGGTCTATCAGATACTCATACAGAAAACATATAAAAATGACAAAAAGCGGTATAGTGATACCCTCGGACAAAATGCAGTTTGAATACATGGATCCGCGTCCAGCAATGAACCTGCACATACAGGATACGCCGAGCATGATGATGAGCGGAACATAAGAAAGAATGCCCGATAAGTATCCTCTTTTTCTGATAAAGGCCGTGAGGTAATATGCTGCAAGAGCTGCGAGTATACCCTGTTCAAAAACACATATCTTAAGATATAAAGGATCTTTAAAGATAAGCCTGTTAAGGGCTAAAAACGTGGGATACAGAGGTTCTCTGGACAGCGCCATCATGATATAAGACGGCGAATCCACGCACATGATCACACCGTCATATATTGAAAAAAAGACATAGAACAATAATGCGATCCCTAATGTGATCGCATTATCCGTTTTATTCCTATTTACTGATTCAGGTTTATCTGATGTTCTCAAACAGCACCTATCTCCAAAAATCCTATGAGCTTGGATAAGTCAAACTCGTTCATGATACCGGTATTCGGATCGTAGAACTTGCCGTCAAACGTTACCAGATAGTGGCTGTAGCGTCCCATCTTCTCCATGAGGATCGCGCACTTGGGCAGTTCAACCTCTCTGCCGAGTGAATATACAAGCGTTGATGAATGCGGAATTCCGAGATAATCAAGAGTGGTGATCATCTTGGCCATGTTTGCCTGCCATTCGCGGCAGTGCATCAGATCGCACGCTTCATCGAGCGATATGCCTGCTATCATCGCTATCGCAGCCTGTCCGCAGAGTCCGTCCCAGGGCTGGGTCACAAGATCAACGTGATCCACCTTTCTGATTGGATTGGCTTCCCAGTAAGGTGAATCGGATATATCAAGGTTGTTGCCGACGATCTGGATCGATACCGTATACTCTTTGCCGGGCTCAACCGAATTTACGATGTCTGCGGAAACCGGTATATCGTAATATCCCTGTCCTTTGGATTCCATGTTGCAGGTAAAGCATTTGTCATCAAAGCATACGCGCACGGGAGCCTTGCCTACGACCTCGCATACTTCCCATACGTTAAAAGGAACAGCGATCACATTATCGGTATCACGAAATTCTACTCTGCTCTTAAATTCGTATTTCATTTCTTTACCCCCTCTACAGAAAGCATCTCTCCGAGTTTAAGATCCCACTCGGGCGGTGTAAACTCCAAAAATCCGTTCCATGTACAGAATGTCATCTCGCCGAAATAGATATGTCCGTCAACGAGATAAAAGTCAACTCTTACATAAGGTATGCCCTGCGCGAGTTTAACTGCATATTCACGCATTTCATCCATCTGCGCGGGAAGAGTTATCTCCTCTTTTGAATTCTCATAATAAGCATACCACGGCATGTGTTCATAGTTTTCATCGAAACTGTCGTTGGTTCTGTCCGAAAAAGAGGAATGCGCGATACCCCTGCATACGGTCACAAATTTAAACTCACCGTTCATGCATGTTATCTTGTATTCTATCGAATCACGTTTGCCCAGAGACTCGATGAATTCTTCAGCTATGATCTTCGGAGGTATATCCTTGTACTGCCACTCACGTCCGCCCCAGTAGTAATTGCGCTTCAAAGCCTTGGTGAGTTTCTTGCGGGCAGCTTCTTTATCAAATTTACTCTTGTCTTTGCATACGACGAATCCGCCGCTGTCATGCGTGGACTTTAAGATGAACCTGTCGGGAAGCGAGTCAAAATCTATATCATCAAAACTGTCCCATACGCCCAGAAGCGGGATCACATGCTCACTTCCGATCGCATCGGATACTATCTGCTTGACCGCATATTTATCTGCGAACTTCGTATATCTGGGATCATGATCGTAAATCTTTAAGTACTGCATCTTCTCGCAGAAAGTCTTGGGATCATCAAGGTTAAGAGGATAATCCATCTTGTATTTCCAAAGTTTGCGGATATAAGCCTCATCGGACATTGAATGATACATCCCGTGCGATGCGAGAAAATACGTCCTGTCAAAAGGACTGCTTATGAGTGTTTTGATAAATCCAAGCTTACCCATATATCCTCCGGGTTATCTTACGAATCTTATATCGATATCGACATCACCTTTGATTCCGTTTACTTTGCCCTTTTCTGTGTACTGCCACATATCCATCTCATAAGGGAAGTACGGAACGTCTGTATATCCTGCGAACCATTTGCTGTAGCCCTCTAACTGTTCAAGATCGAGCATCAGCAGATATGACTTGAGATTGCCGTAGATGCTTGCATCGTATCCTGCGGCCTGAACTGTATCAAGGAATGTCTTGACATAACCGGTACGTTCTTCCATCGAAAGGGCATTGCCCCTCGAATCATCGGTTCCAACCATCTCGACATCAATGACTATAGGTCCGTCAATATCATAATCGGCGATATGTTCAATTACATACTCGGCTTCCTCTTTGGCTTCCTTATCTGATACAGCCTGGGTCAGGAAGTATACGCCCGTCTTTAATCCGGCAGCCGTAGCATGCTTGATGTTATACTCAAACGTCTCATCTTCTATGAGATCGCCCTTGGTATATCCTCTGTATCCGAGCCTTATTATCGTACCGTCTATTCCGTCTTTGGCTACCTTGCCCCAGTTGATCTCCTCCTGGAATTTGGATACATCGATCCATGTTTCCATTGAAGCCGCATCACCCGTGTAAGATATACGCGCATCATCGCCTCTTACGAAATCAGCGCTTGCAAACGGATGCTTAGCGACCGAATCAAGTATCGGGTAAAAATAATACTGGTTCGAATCGATCAGGATAAGCTCATCGGGAAAGTAGATCTTAAAGGTTTCAAGAGCGCTGTTTGTATCAAGAAGATCCTGCTTGAGCGAAGCAAGAAGTTCTTCCCTGCTCTCCTCGCGTCCGAGGTTATACGCCTGATCGCGTTCGGTTGCGGCCATCTCATCGGCCTCAGCCTTGGTTATGTAGGGATTCTCGGGATCCTCATACACGTTAAGCCGAGTCTCAAGGTCAGCTACCTGCTCGCTTAATTTCTGGTTCTTTACCAAAAAGAGCATTGAGACCGTGATCGCCGCAAGAGCAACGATGCAAAGGAATATCTCGATGATGTAAGTTACCGCGCTTTTTTTTGTTTTCTTTTTTTCAGATGCCATCAGATACTCGTCCTCACAAGTTTGGGTTTGTAGCCGTTTTCGTTAAGCGCATTCATGATCGCTTCCTTGTGCTCCGTTCCGTATGCTTCAAGAGTGATACGGAGCTCAACGGCTGCATTTCGGTTGATAGATACAAACTGGTTATGTTCAAGTTTTATAACATTGCCATCCTGTTTGGCTATGACGTCCGATACCCTGGTCAGTTCGCCGGGCTTGTCCGGAAGAAGCACGGATACGGTAAATATCCTGTCTCTCAGGATCAGTCCCTGCTGAACAACGCTGGACATTGTGATGACGTCCATGTTTCCGCCGCTCAGGATCGCTACAACTTTCTTGTCTTTGATATCGAGCTGCTTGAGTGCCGCAACCGTAAGAAGACCTGAATTCTCAACGATCATCTTGTGGTTCTCGACCATATCAAGGAATGATACGACCAGATCCTGATCGTCGACTGTCACGATATCATCGATATTCTTGGCAACATAGGGGAAGATCTTCTCACCGGGTGTCTTGACTGCGGTACCGTCAGCTATCGTATTTACATGATCAAGCGTCGTTACCTTTTTGTTCTTGATCGAGACTCTCATGCAGTCGGCGCCTGAAGGTTCCACGCCGATGACTTTGATCTTGGGATTCAAAAGTTTGGCAAGTGTCGAAACGCCGCATGCGAGTCCGCCGCCTCCGATGGGAACGAGGATATAGTCAACAAGGGGGAGTTCCTTGATGATCTCCATCGCTATGGTTCCCTGTCCGGTAGCTACCGCGAGATCGTCAAAAGGATGAACGAATGTATATCCTTTTTCTTCTGCGAGTTCATATGCTTTGGCGCATGACTCATCGTATACGTCGCCGTACAGAACCACTTCTGCGCCGTAACTCTTGGTGCGGTTAACTTTGATAAGAGGCGTCGTTGTGGGCATTACGATCGTAGCATGCACTCCGTAGCTTTTGGCCGCATAAGCAACACCCTGCGCATGATTGCCTGCGGATGCCGTTATCAGGCCCCTGCTCTTTTCCTCATCGGACAGGGTCGAGATCTTGTAATACGCGCCTCTTAACTTATATGCGCCCGTAAACTGCATGTTCTCGGGCTTAAGGTAAACCTTTGCGCCTGTCTGTTCGCTCAAGTATTCGCTGTAGATGAGCTTGGTCTCGTCTGCGACCTTGCTTACGGTGTCATAAGCGTTTTCAAAAGCGTCCAATGTGAGCATCTCAAACTTACTCATGTTTATCTCCCATTTAATCAACTGTTGTCTGTATCATCATCAGTCCGTTCAAATACCGCTTCGGCAAAAGCTTCGGGATCAAACCTGAGCATATCATCTATTCCCTCGCCCACGCCTATGTATTTGACGGGAACCGACAGTTCACTTGCTATCGCGATCGCGATACCGCCTTTGGCAGTTCCGTCCATCTTGGTCAGAACTATGCCTGTGATATCTGAAGTCTCCGAGAAGTCCCTGGCCTGACTCATGGCATTCTGTCCGGTCGCCGCATCAAGGACTATCAGATTCTCTCTCTTATATTCGGGAAGTTCGCGCGTGATCACACGGTCGATCTTCTCAAGCTCGTTCATCAGGTTCTTTTTGTTGTTAAGCCTTCCCGCCGTATCACAGATAAGAATATCCGCGTGACGGGCTTTGGCAGCATGCAGCGCATCATATATGACGGATGCGGGATCGGATCCCTCCTGTCCGGAGATAACGTCAACGCCTGCCCTTTCGCCCCACATAATGAGCTGTTCTGTCGCGGCGGCCCTGAATGTATCGGCAGCAGCAAGGATAACCTTTTTGCCCTGCGACTTAAGTTTTGAAGCAAACTTGCCGCAGAATGTGGTCTTGCCGACTCCGTTTACTCCTATGACCAGGACTACGCTCGGTCCTTCTTCAAAAGAGTATGCATCCTCATCCACAGACATCTTGCCTGCTATGAGTCTGATCAGAGCGCTCCTGCAGTCATCGGTTGAGCGGATTCGCTCGTCCTTGACCATTGCTTTTAATTCTTCGAGCACATCTTCCGTTGTATGAACTCCGACATCGGCCATGATGAGCGTCTCTTCGAGATCCTCAAAAAACTCATCGGTCAGATCGTCATATGCTCCGAATACGGTATCAAAACCGTATACGATATTTTTTCTGGTCTTGGTAAGACCTGCTTTAAGTTTTGATAAGAAATCGTCAGCCATCAGTCATCAAGCTCCTTGTCGATCAAACTTACGCTGACAAGCGTCGATACACCCTTTTCCTGCATCGTGATACCGTACAGTCTGTCTGCTTTTTCCATGGTACCGCGCCTGTGGGTTATTACGATGAACTGTGTGTTTCTGGTAAGTTTATGCAGATAATCCGCAAAACGGCTTACATTGTTCTCATCAAGCGCCGCCTCGATCTCGTCCAGCAGACAGAACGGTGAAGGCTTGAGGTTCTGGATCGCAAAGAGAAGCGCGATCGCAGTCAGTGATTTCTCGCCACCGGACATCTGCATCATGTTTACGAGTTTCTTTCCGGGAGGCTGTGCGGTGATACGTATGCCTGCCTCAAGGATGTCCTCATCCTCCATAAGTTCGAGTGTACCGTGACCGCCGCCGAACAGTTCCTTGAACACCTTGTCAAACTGCTTGTTGATCTCACCGAACTTTTCGGTGAACTGATCACGCATCTGAGTATCGAGTTCTTCGATGATGCCTTTAAGTGTTTCCTCGGCTGTGATCAGATCGTCATGCTGAGTCTTCATGAATCCGTAGCGCTCAGACACTTCGCGGTAATCTTCTATCGCATTGACATTGACCTCGCCAAGCTTCCTGATCTCATCACGCAGTCCGGTGATCTCCTTCTTCATGGCGTTTAAGTCTGTCAGTTCCTCGTTTCTCATCTGGGTCGCATCCGAGAGTGTTATCTCGTATTCATCCCACATGTAATTGACCTTATCCTCAAGAGCCGCTTCCAGCCTTTCCTTACGGTTCTCAAGACGGAGCACTTCCTTCTCCAGGCCGGACCTCGATTCGTACAGACTCTCACGGCCGGTTATGAAGTCTTTATGCTTAACGCTCAGTTCATCCTTTCGCGCTATATCTTCCTTAAGTTTATTCTCGGCTTCGGTAAGAGCCGCATCAGCAGCCTCGATGGTCTTTTCGAGTTCGGTGATCATGTTCCTCTTGGCTTCGATATCTTCCTTGGAACTGCTCACACCGGACTGGACCTCCTCGAGTTCTTCACGTGAATGAGCTATCTCCCCGTCTATACGATCGATATCGTTCTGATAGAACTTCTCGGACTGACGGATCTTTTCCACCTCGACCTCGGCAGAGCTCACTTCGGAGAGTTTATCCGTTTCCTGCTCACGCAGTCCTTCGAGTCTGGCGGAAAGCTCATCGATAAGCTCTTTAGCCTTCTGCTCACGCTTCTCGGATTCGACCAGTTCGTTCTTTATCTCCTCTTTCTGCCGGTTGATGTCGATACCCTGATTCTCAAGATCCTGCTTGTTGACATTCAGTTCTTCAAAATCGACTCTGGCCTGTCCCTGCTTTTCTCTTGCACTCTCAACATTCAGTCTTGCCGTATTCTGCTCGACAGTCTTGTTGGATATCTCAACCTTTAATTTCTCGATGAGTTCGCGAAGTCCGTTTCTTTCGTTCTTCTTATTATCGATCTCTTTCTCGATGGAATCGACATTGCCTTTAAGCTCGTCGATCTTCTTGCGTATTCCCTCTATCTCGCGCCTGCGGCTCAACAGATTGGAAGTATTCTTGAAAGCACCGCCCGATATCGCACCGCCGGGTGTCAGATACTCGCCCTCCTTGGTGACCATCCTGATCGAATAGTCGTATTTGCGGGCGATCTTTACTGCATTGTCTATGTTGTCGACCACGAGGATCCTTCCGAGCAGATACGAAGCTACATCTTTGTACTTCTTATCTACGTGAACGAGAGTATCGGCAAGACCTATGACGCCCTTTTCCTTTAACGCCTCTTTCTTCTTGAAAGTCTCGGGGTTCGTGATACTTGTAAGAGGAAGGAAAGTCGCACGGCCGTGACGGTTTTTCTTAAGAAAAGCGATCATGCGCTTGGCGCATTCTTCGTCATCCGTAACGATGTTCTGGATGTTTCCTCCGAGTGCGGTCTCTATCGCGGTCTCATACTCCTCGTCTGTAGAAAGGATATCCGCTACAACACCTATGATACCCTTCTCATCCGCCTTCTGCTCCATGACAGCCTTGATGGCGCCACCGTAACCCTCATATCTCTCCGCGATATTGATCAGGGCATCCAGTTTGGATTTTTCCTGCTGATATATCATGCGGGCTTTCTGAAGATCGTCATCCAGAGACCTCATCTTGTCACGTATTCCGACAAGGTCTTCTTCCGCTTTTTTCTGCGCTTTCTTGGAATCCTCGATGGATTCGCCTATACGCGCGAATTCCTTCTCAAGGTTTTCGATCTCTTCGGATGAACGCATGTCCTCCGATTCGAAACGCAGCAGTTTGGCATTTACATCCGCTTTCTGTATATTGATCTGCTCGATCATCGTATCGAAACGGCCCAGCTGCGACTTGATCGTAGCCTTATGGTCGAGAGATTCGATGATCAGGTTCTTGTTCTCTTCGATGGTGTCGTTTAAGTCAGTGATCTCCTGCTGAACTTTGGTCAGTTCATCATTGACCTTATCTCGCATTTCGGTCAGGGCTTTCAGTTTCTCATCCACCCCGGCTTTATCTGCGAGGACTTTCTCTTTCTCCTTCTCACGCTCTGCGATCACCGCATTGATGTCGGCAATACGCTTATTGAAATGCTCCTCGCTACCTTCCGCGGATTTGATCTGCTCCTTGAAGAGTTCGATCTGATTCTCCAGCTTGGTCCTGGTCACGCTGTTGTCAGTGATAGCGGCTCTTACGGTTTCGATCTCGTCATTCAGAGTATTGATGGTCTCATCTACCTCTTCAAACTCTTTCATCGCCTGATCATATCTGGTACGGGTATCCTCCAGATCCTTCTGCGCATTCGCGAGTTTCTCGAGAGTGGCTTTCAGATCGTTGTTTACGGACACGTTTTCAAGAAGGAATACATTGACGTCAAGAGTCTTTAACGCTTCCTTTTTCTTAAGATATATCCTTGCCTTCTCTGCCTGCTTTTCAAGGGGAGCCAGCTGCTTCTCGAGCTCTGCCAGGATATCCTTGATACGGATCAGATTCATCTTCTCGTCTTCAAGTTTCTTGACAGCCTGGTTCTTGCGTCTCTTGAACTTAACGATACCTGCGGCCTCGTCAAAAAGTTCACGCCTCTCCTCGGGCTTACCCGAAAGGATACGGTCGATCTGACCCTGACCTATGATCGAATAACCCTCCTTACCTATACCGGTATCATAGAAAAGCTCCGCAACGTCCTTAAGACGGCAGATGGTACCGTTGATCATATACTCGCTCTCACCGGAGCGGTAAAGACGCCTGGATACCGTAACCTCGTCGTAATCTATGGCCAGCTGATGATCGGAGTTATCAAGAGTGATAGCAACATAAGCAGAGCTTAAAGCCTTGCGGACTTCCGTACCGGAGAAAATGACATCCTGCATGGAACCGCCTCGAAGCTGCTTGACTCTCTGCTCACCGAGCACCCATCTTACGGCATCGGCGACATTACTCTTACCCGAACCATTAGGGCCCACTATACCTGTTATACCGTTATGGAATTTGAAGACTATCTTATTTGCAAAGGATTTGAATCCCTGAACTTCTATGCTCTTTAAATACATTTACCGCTCCTCAGCGCATCCAGGGCGGCAGCCTGTTGCGCGCTCTTTTTTGACCTGCCCTCTCCGTCCGATACCTGCTCACCGTCAATGAGACAGGCGACCTTATATACCTTGGCATGGTCAGGTCCCGATTCCCCGATCACTTCATAGGTCACAACCTGCCCGTTGGCCTGAACCAACTGCTGCAGTTGAGATTTGGCATCGTAGAAAGCATGTATCTCATCCGCATGGCTCATGATGAACCTGTTTACGAACTTCGCCGCTTCATCAATACCGCTGTCTAAATATATGCCGCCTATGATCGCTTCCATGACATCGGAGATTATGGACTCTTTTGTACGTCCACCGGTAGATTCCTCGCCACGTCCGAGCCGGATATAATCTGCCAGATCTATATCGCGGGCGCAATGAGCAAGTGCCGGTTCGCACACCAGAGATGCCCTGAGTTTGGTCATATCCCCTTCGGGCATATCGGGATGATTATGGAAAATATGATCGCTGGAGATCAGCTCAAGAACAGCATCCCCCAAAAACTCCTGCCTCTCATAATCCGCTCCTCTGCCCGCCTTGATCTCGTTGGCATAAGACGAATGGGTAAGAGCAACGGTAAGATAGCCGGGATCATTGAAGGTGTAGCCGATCGCTTCTTCCAGCTGTTTGATATCCTTTTTCATCTGACCTCAAAAAACGGGCACCGCCGGGATACGGCAGCGCCCGCAGATAAAACTTTTTTTATAATCCTGATACTGCTGACTTGATGAGGTTGACTGCCTCTTCTACAGTGGTAATACTCTCTGCTTTCTCCGGAGGGATCTCGATATCAAACTCCTCCTCTATACCCATAATGATCTGAAAAACATCAAGTGAATCCGCACCCAGATCATCCATGAATGTCGTCTCGGGACGGATCTCCTCGGGATCCACGTTAAGAACCTCAGCAATGACCTTCTTCAGTTTTTCTAATTCCATAAGTATTACCTCCTAAGCTTAAGTTCTAAGCAAATGTATATCAATCGTCGTATGACTCTGTCGTATTACCTAGCATTTCTTGTATTTTAACAGGAATATCCTGCTGAGTAAAGGTTATACACTGAAGAATGGAGTTTTTGATCTCCTTGGCCGTGGACGAGCCGTGTGTTTTGACTACGAGTCCCTTTAAGCCAAGGAGCGGTGCACCTCCATGCTCACTGGTCTGGAACCTCTTGAGGGATTTCTTCAGGTCTTTCTTGATGAGCAGCGCACCTATCTTGGTCTTCAGGTTCTTCATCAGCACACCCTTGATCTCACCGAGAAGAGCTGAGCCTACGCCCTCATAGGTCTTAAGGATCACATTTCCGGTGAACGCCTCGCATAGAGCGATGTCGACAGCACCCATCGGAATGTCCCTGGCTTCCACAGAACCGACGAAATTGATCTCGGGACAATTCTTCAGCAGAGGAAAAGTCTCTTTGACAAGAGCGTTTCCCTTATCCTCTTCGGCACCGATGTTCACGATACCGACAGTGGGGTTCTTTACTCCGTATACATCACGCATGTATATGGTACCCATCTTCGCAAACTGAACCAGATGGGATGATCTTGCATCAACATTGGCTCCGCAGTCTATCAGCAGTGTATCGCCTTTGATCGTGGGAATAAGCGGGGCAAGAGGAGCTCTTTCGACTCCCTTGATACGGCCTACTATGACCTGTCCGCCTACGAGTGTGGCGCCCGTGCTTCCAGCGGATACGTAAGCATCGCATTTTCCGTCCTTGACCAGATTCATGGCTACCACGATGGATGAGTCTTTTTTCTTACGGATCGCCATTACAGGAGGTTCCGCATTCTCGATGATCTCGGTAGCGGGCACGACCTCTATACGGTCTTTGGGAAAAGTGTACTTAGCCAGCTCTTCATTTACCGCCGTCTCTGATCCTACCAGATATACCTTTACTTCACTGCTCTCGTTAACGGCATCGACCGCACCCTTGACTATCTCAAGAGGAGCGTTGTCGCCGCCCATCGCGTCTACAGCCACTCGAACCATTTCAGACATGATATTCTACCTCCATAAAGCCTTAATAACTATACTAAAGAGGCATAAAAAAAGCAAGCCTTCCGGATGATCCGAAAGGCTTGAACGTAAACATGTAAAGCTAAGATCAATCAACAGCGATGATCTCTTTCTTGTTGTAAGTACCGCACTTCTTGCATACTCTGTGAGGAGCCATCAGCGCACCGCACTTACTGCACTTAACAAGTGTAGGAGCTGACATCTTCCAGTTAGCTCTTCTCTTGTCTCTTCTTCCCTTGGAAGATTTATTCTTAGGACAAATGGACATTTTAACACCTCCCTCTTACCGGTTTTTATCGCAAGAGAACAAATGTCCTCTACATAGCTTACTCAAGTCTTTTGACCAGACCTAATAGATTATATTAGGGTATGGCCGGTTTGTCAACACATTTTTATACAAGTGCAACAGTTTCACGGGCTATGGCCAGTTCCTCATTGGTAGGCAGGTTATATACCGTTACTTTGGACGAATCAGATGAGATCACAGCCTCATCTCCTCTTACGAGATTGGCTTCAGGATCAAGTTCAACTCCCATGAATCCGAGATAAGCACAGATCTTGGCTCTGACCATCGGGCCGTTCTCTCCGACACCTGCGGTAAAGCAGATGGCATCTACACCGTTCATGGCTGCTGCATACGAACCGATATACTTGGCTACACGCAGGCAATATGTCTCGATCGCTCTGATACAGTTAGCCTCGCCCTTGTTATATCCGGCCTCCAGATCGCGGAAATCCGATGAAAATCCGCCGGATAATCCGAGAACACCGGATTTTTTGTTCAGGATATCGATCATCTCGTCAAGAGTCTTGTTTTCCTTGGCTGCTATGTACTGGATTATGGCGGGATCTATATCACCGCTTCGGGTACCCATGATTATACCTTCAAGAGGAGTAAGTCCCATGGAAGTATCAACGCACTCACCGTTCTTCACCGCGCTCAGAGATGCCCCGTTTCCGAGATGACATACTATGATCTTTAGATCCTTTATATCCCTGCCCATTAGATCTGCGCATCGCTTTGATACAAATGAGTGGCTGGTTCCGTGGAAACCGTATCTGCGCACGCGGTACTTCTCGTAATACTCGTAAGGAAGTCCGTAGAGATATGCTTTTTCGGGCATGGTCTGATGGAAGGCCGTATCAAAGACCGCAACCTGAGGAACACCGGGCATCAGTTTCTCACATGCATCGATACCTATCAGGTTAGCCGGATTATGAAGCGGAGCAAGATCGGCACATTCTCTGATCGCATTCTTCACGGATTCATCAATGATCACACTTGTCGAGAATGCTTCTCCGCCGTGGACCACTCTGTGCCCTACCGCACCTATCTCGGACAGGTCGGAGATCACGCCGTGTTCCGGACCGGTCAGTGCTTCTATGACCAGACTGACAGCCTTGTTATGATCGGGCATCGGAGTCTGAGTCGTGATCTTGTCGGATCCCGCAGGGCTGTACACTATCTGAGATCCTTCTATACCTATCCTCTCGCAGAGCCCCTTGGCCAGAACAGCCTCGGAGTCCGAATCTATGAGCTGAAATTTAAGCGATGATGAACCGCAGTTTATGACCAGAACTTTCATTTATGCATATCTCCTTTTAATGATCTATTGTAATTGTGCCTGAACGGCTGTAAGTGCTACTACACCCACGATATCCTCCCATGAGCATCCGCGGGACAGGTCATTGACCGGTTTGGCGATACCCTGGAGCATGGGGCCGTATGCCTCAGCCCTGCCTAGTCTCTGAACCAGTTTGTATCCTATATTTCCGGCATCCAGATTAGGGAAGATCAGGACATTGGCTTTTCCTGCCACTTCTGAACCGGGAGCCTTGGATTTGGCGATATGAGGAACGAGTGCCGCATCCGTCTGCAGTTCTCCGTCTATCGTAAGAGAAGGATACTGCTCGTGTGCTATGCGGACCGCTTCCGTCACCTTATCTACCAGAGGATGCTTCGCACTGCCCTTGGTCGAGTGTGAAAGCATGGCGATGATGGGTTTGGAACCCACGAGAGACTTAAAGCTCTTCGCAGACGTATCGGCGATAGCTGCCAGTTCCTCTGAATTGGGATCCTGATTCAAACCGCAATCGGCAAAAAGGAATGTACCGTGATCTCCGTATTCACAATCCGGAACATCAAGTATGAAGAACGCACTTACAAGTTTAACGCCGGGAGCAGTCTTAAGTACCTGGAGTGCAGGTCTTAATGTATCTGCGGTCGCATGGCACGCTCCGGCTACCATTCCGTCCGCATCATTGGCTTTAACCATGACAACACCGAACATTAGCGGATCGGCGAGCAGTATCTCCCTGGCCTTCTCTTCGGTCATGCCTTTGGCCTTACGTGTCTCATACAGAAGATTGGCATAATCATCGAACTTGTCGCATTTAGTCGGATCAACGACTTTTACCCCGTCAAGTTCCACTTCCAGCCATCCGGCGCCATCCATGATCTTCTCTTCATTACCGATCATGATGATGTCCGCTATCCCTTCCTGAAGGATGTGAGATGCTGCTATAAGAGTTCTCTTGTCATTGGTCTCCGGCAGAACGATCGTCTTTCTGTCCTGTCTTGCTTTTTCTTTGATTCCGTCAATATATCCCATTTTTATTACCCCTTTGCAGATTATTTATTTCAGCTGTAATAACTTAAGCCGATTATTATCTTGTTGTTCCCGTCTTCATCGATCAGGGATGCTCGCAGGTTCACATATGTGGGCTCACCGCCCAACATAAGCCTGTATATCATAGTGAACGCTCCGTTCCTTCCGATCTCCTCCAGCATCTTCTCTTTGGTAAACATGGCTTTAAACAGATCCACATCCCCGGGATAGATCACATTAATGCTCACATTCAGGGAGTCGGTAAAGAAATCATCGCCCGTGATGCGTAGATTCAGATCATCAAACTCTTTTGTGGTTTCGTATCCTTCATACCGTCCCGTATCGGGATCGACAGTATATATAGCGATATAGTTGCCGGCCAGAGCCATGATACGGGAGTAGGCCCTGCGTTCTTCCTTCACAGAATCGTACTCTTTCTGGAGCTTCATCTGCGCATCCACATCACTCACACCGATGATCAGATGATCTTCATTACTCCGTACAGCCTTCATGCTGGCATATCTGGGAACACCGTCTATGACTCTTCTGTAGTTGATCCTGTATATGCCTTCCTCATCCAGGCATTTCAGTACATTTTCACGCGTAAAGGATTCAACGAATCTCTCCACATCCTCGCTGTAGAGATACTTATAGGCATCACGGCGGGAAGTGGCGAAGAAATCCTCTCCGCTCGTCTGAACATTCAACGACGAATTTGCTCCATCGGGCGAATACTCAACATATTTCTCGGTATCGAGATTCACATAGAACAAGTCCAGATAGTCAGCGGAAAGAGCATGTGCCACCTGTGAGAAATCCAAGCTTCCTTCTTCCGACGGCTCCATGATCTCCAAGACCACCAGAACGACCGCGGAGACATTTTTGATATGGTTTACGGAGAGCCGTCTGACCACCGCCCGCATTTCGGTACCGTCAGGCAATGTCTCGGTAAAGAATATCCTTTCTCCGTTTTCGGCAGCCTCTTTTACGGATCTGGAAAACAGTGATGCCGGACCGTTCTCAAAATCTGTGTACTTAAACAGATGTCCCACATGAACCGGTTCGAAAAACCGTTCTTCAAATTTACTGTAGGAGCTGTTGCACCTGATAATCCTGTATCCGATCTCATCGGCTTCATATACGGCGATCGGCAAGGTATCGAAGTATCTCCTGAACTGATCCTTGCCGTCATGGTCACCCGAGATGACGGACAGATCATAGAGATTGATGCAGCCTATCGAATCATAGTATTCGCCTTCGGCAGGATTCTCAAAGCCGATCTGGATGCCCTTCTTGTTTCTCTCTATGATCTCTTCCAGAGAAATGGGCTTGCAGTACAGGAAACCCTGAAGCTTGTTGCATCCGATCTCGCGCAGAAAATCGGCCTGTTCCTCGGTCTCCACGCCTTCCGTGATGGTACGGATACCGAGAGCCATAGCCATGCGTACCAGCTCGGTCAGCATTATGCGGCTCTTTTCAACGTCGAACCTCTGCATGAATTTGATATCGAACTTGATATGATCAAAACCGATATCCTGCAGAACATCAACGGATGAATACCCGCTCCCGAAATCATCCATCCAGACAGAGAATCCCATGCTCTGGAATCGATCTATCTGAACCTTCATATAGTCAAAATCCTCTCCGAGCACGCTCTCGGTGATCTCTATGATGAGCTTCTCTCTCGGGATGCCGGCCTTATCCACGCGTTCGCAGATCTCCTCTACGATATCGCAAGAATCAAAATCGGTTCTGGACAGATTGACCGAGATAGGTACAAGATAAAGTCCCGCGGCCATCTGGCCCTTCATCTTCTTAAGGACTTCATCAACTATGTGAAGATCAAGTTTGTATATGAGTTTGGCCTGCTCCAGAACAGGAATAAAATCTGCCGGAGCAAGAGTCCCCTGATCCGGGTCGATCCATCTGGCCAGAGCCTCCTCCTCGCATACCTTGCCGCTGGTAGCTCTGACTATCGGCATATAGAATGCCCGGATCCAGTTTTCGTTAATTGCACGATCAAGATTAGCTAAGATGTATTGGCTATGCGTATCAAATCCATTCATGCAGTATCCCCCGTATGTTTTCTCCCATAATCCCCGGCTCCCTGAAAAATAGGGTACGATTATGTCAACTATACCACAAAACTTGGGATATTCCAACAAACTGTGGTAAGATAGTCAAATGTAGCATCCAATTGGACAAACAATAAATGCAGCCGGCTTAGCAGACTAACCGGATAAACTCACATGATACTTTCAGTACAGAATATTTCAAAATCATATAACGAAGTTCCGGTATTAAAGGGGGCTTCGTTTCATATAGAGGAGCACGACCGTGCCGCCATCGTCGGCCCCAACGGATGCGGCAAGACCACTCTCATAAAGATCATCGTGGGTGCAGTCTCTTCCGATTCGGGATCTGTAGCCATATCCAGAGACACGACAGTGGGCTATCTCGAACAGGATGTATCCACGCGCTTTACGGGTACGGTCATGGATGTTCTCCTTCATACCAGGCAGGATATCCTGGATATGGAATCCGAAATGGAAAAAGCCGCGGCTCTGACCGATACGCTCTCAGGAGAAGAACTGACGAAAAATGCGGAATTTCTCTCCTTTCTTCGTGAAAAATACGAAGCGATGGACGGGTATTCCTACAGGAGCCGCGTAACCGGGATCTATAAGGGACTCGGGTTTACGGATTCGGATGCGGGAAGAGATGCCGATAATCTCTCCGGCGGTGAGAAAATGCGCGTCAAGCTCGCGCAGATACTGCTATGCGCTCCCGATATCCTGATCATGGACGAGCCTACCAACCATCTGGACATGAGCTCTCTGGAATGGCTTGAAAACTACCTCAAAAACTATCCTGGCACTCTCCTTGTCGTAAGCCACGACAGATACTTCCTGGACAGAGTCGTAAATAAGGTCATTGAGATAGATATGTGTGAAGTCATGACCTTCACAGGCAACTACTCGGACTATGCCATCAAAAAAGAAGCCGTCCGGACAGAGCGGATGAACGCCTACTTAAATCAGCAGGCTGATATACGCCATCAGGAAGAAGTCATCCGAAAACTCCAGTCATACAATCGCGAAAAGAGCATCAAGCGTGCCGAGAGCCGCAAGAAAATGCTCGCAAAGATGACTGTGCTCGAGAAGCCCAGAGAGTATAACGATGCCATGAAGATCGTTCTTGAGCCCTGCATCGAGAGCGGCAAGGATGTCCTGAGTGTGAGATCCGTGTCCAAATCGTTCGGATCCCGTGTGCTCTTTGCCGACCAGAACATAGAGATCAAGCGTGGTGAACATGTAGCGATCATCGGGGATAACGGCACCGGCAAGACCACTCTGCTCAAGATGATCAACGGTCTCGAACTCCCCGATACGGGCGAGATCGTTCTCGGAACCAAAGTACATGTTGCATACTATGATCAGGAGCATCATGTGCTTAATGATGACAAGACTCTCTTTCAGGAGATATCGGATACATATCCCAAAATGACGGAGACTGAAATACGTAACACCCTCGCTGCCTTCCTTTTTACCGGCGATGAAGTATTCAAGCTGATCGGTACTCTCTCGGGCGGTGAAAAAGGGCGTCTGTCTCTGGCCAAGCTCATGCTCTCGGAAGCTAACCTGCTTATCCTCGACGAGCCCACCAACCACCTCGATATCACTTCCCGCGAGATCCTCGAAGATGCGATCAATCACTATACCGGAACGGTTCTGTACGTATCGCATGACAGATATTTCATAGACCGTACAGCCGTGCGTATCCTTGAACTCTCGGGTTGTAATTTCACGTCTTACGAAGGCGATTATACGTATTATCTGTATAAAAGTGCCGAGCTTAAGACCGACCGGAATGTCAGCGGAAACGCGACGGCGTCCACGGATACCGCGCCTTCCTCTGCCGGAGCAGCTGACTATCAGGCCCAGAAAAAAGCCGCTGCCGAAAAGCGCAAACGTGAAAACGATCTCAAAAAATGCGAAGAAGAGATAGAACGTCTTGAGAAAGAAAACAGCGATCTCGAAGACCGGATGTCCGATCCCGCGATCGCCGTTAATTCAGTTAAACTTCAGGAGCTCTCTAACCGGATTGAAGCCAATAACGCCAAACTGTCCGAACTGATGGAGCTCTGGGAGACTCTGTCGGAAGACTGATCAGGCTATTGAATCGTATGTCTTCCTTACCTCTTTGATGAATTCCTGAGTATTATATACAACTACGTTTTCCAGTGAAGTGATAAGAGCCAGATCTTTGGTCATCTTGCCTGACTCTATGGTCCAGATCACTGCTCTCTCCATATCGTCAGCATAGGTCACAAGTTCGGGTATGTTATCGAGTTCGCCTCTCTTTCTGAGCGCCCCGGTCCAAGCAAATATGGTTGCAACGGAATTGGTGGAAGTCTCCTCTCCGGCAAGATGCTTGTAGAAATGTCTCTGAACGGTTCCGTGAGCAGCTTCATACTCATATACTCCGTCCGGACTTACAAGTACGGAGGTCATCATGGCCAGTGAGCCGAAAGCGGACGAGATCATATCACTCATGACATCTCCGTCGTAATTCTTGCACGCCCAGATGAAGCCGCCTTTACTCTTCATAACGCGGGCAACGGCATCATCGATCAATGTGTAGAAATAAGTGATACCCAGTCTGTTGAATTCGTCTTTGTATTCTTTCTCATATATCTCCTGGAATATATCCTTGAATGTGTGATCATATTTCTTGGAGATCGTATCCTTGGTCGAGAACCACAGATCCTGCATCGAATCGATGGCATACTTAAAACATGCATGAGCAAAACTTGTGATCGAAGCATCTGTATTGTGCATTCCCTGAAGGACTCCTGCTCCCTTAAAGTCATGGATCAGTTCTCTGGTCTCGGAACCGTCCGCAGCGGTGTATACAAGTTCGGCTTTTCCGGCGCCGGGAACTCTGATCTCTGCATTCTTATATACATCACCGTAAGCATGACGCGCTAGCGTTATGGGCTTTTTCCAGTTGCGTACACATGGTTCGATACCTTTGACCACGATGGGGGCGCGGAAAACCGTACCGTCGAGTGCGGCTCTGATAGTTCCGTTCGGGCTCTTCCACATCTGCTTTAACTTATATTCGTCCACGCGTGCGGCGTTAGGCGTGATCGTTGCACATTTAACGGCAACCCCCAGTCGTTTGGTTGCTTCCGCGGAATCAATCGTAACCTGATCGTCGGTCTCATTTCTGTACTCAAGTCCCAGATCATAATACTCTGTCTTCAGGTCGATATAGGGAAGGATCAGCTCATCCTTTATCATCTTCCAGATGATCCTGGTCATCTCGTCTCCGTCCATCTCTACGAGAGGGGTTGTCATGTTGATCATGATTGTTTCTCCTTTTTATCATCTATTATTCCGGACTTCCGTACAGGTTATAGAGTCCGTTTTCCACCATGTTCTGATATGCGTTGTTGATATGCAGATTGGCAAGTTTTTCCGCCTGCTTAAGATCGTGAGATTTGATCGCTTCCATGATAGCGCGGTGCTCTTCGTTGGACACCGTACCGCGACTGGTCGAAAGAGTCTTCTTACGGATACGGATCACGTACTGATGATAGTCCTTTAAAAGGTTTTCAAGCATCTTGGAATCACACGCTTCATAAAGCAGCTCATGGAATCTGTTATCGAGTTCGGCCATCTGATCCATATGCCCCTTGGATGCGTGAAACTCACCGAGATAGATATTCTCTTCCATCTCCTCGAGCTGCTCCTCGGTGATATGGTCACAGGCTAACCTCGCACACAATCCTTCAAGATGAGAACGGATCATATAGATGTCTTTCACATCCTTGCCTGTGATACCGGTGACAAAAGCACCCTTGTTGGGAATGATAGTGATCAGTCCCTCGAGTTCGAGCTGCCTGAATGCTTCACGCACCGGAGTACGGCTGACGCCGAGTTCTTCTCCGATCGATATCTCTCTGAGTTCTTCGTTTTCCTTGAGCTTACCGCTCAAGATATCCTCGCGCAGCCTGTTGTATACACGCCCCCTTAGAGAATATTTGTCGGTAACTTCTTTTTTTACATCATTTTCGTTCATATCGCGCCTCTCAATGCATCATTGTATACAATTATACTCCTACCCTTTTGCTTTCTCAACCATTCAGACAAAAACAAAGCCACGCAATGGATCCGCTCCTTTGCGTGGCTGTTTATACTATATACCTGTTATGCGGTTACCGCTACAGTCTTTTTATCTTTCTTCAGGAACATGAATATCGATCCTGCAAAAAGTGCTATGGCGAGGAACCACTTCGGATGTATCGGGTCACCCGTCTTAGGCGAAGCATCAAGCATCTCTGAAGCTACCAGGTTATTGGTATCGGCATAGATCACATAAGGCGAGAAGTGAGTCGCTGTAAATGTGACCGTAGGAGTACCGTTGATCGTATTAAATCTTGTTCCGAGATCCTCGAGCTGATTATTGGCTACCGCTCCTACCTTGTTATTTCCGCCGTACTGACGGAGCTCATCAGGTATCGGGAGCGTTATCTCAATTGAAAGTCCCGTAGTATCCGTTATCTTCGTGGTACCGGTCGAATCATACAGGCTGATATCGCAAGGCCAGTACTTGAGTGCATCCAGGCTGCCATACCTGTTATTGAGTGCATTCTCAACGGCATTGGTGGCTTCGTTGGTCTCAGTAACCTTGATGATGAAGCTGTCTGTCGAGCCTCTTACGGTTGCCGAAGCCAGATCCACATTGCTGACGCCGCCCTTGTTGACCTGAACCTGGGTAGATCCCGTCGCTGTCCTTCCGGTTGCCGGAGGCCTGGAGCTGTTACCGGTCGCATATCTGACGGCATTGGAGGATGAAGACTTCGCATCCTTGTAGTTAGCGGTAACTGTCACATTCTTGTTCGGCATCGTAAATGTGGTCGCAGGAAGAGTGGTGCTTGCAAGAGTAACATCCGCGGTGGTCCATTTATCGAACGCTTTACCCGACGGAGGATCATTGGCCGCTATCACTACTCCCGAGCCTGCCACGTAATTACCGGATCCGCTACCGTTTACTACGGTAACTCTGAATATTGGACCGACACCGTTATTGCTGTTGCCGGAAGTGCTGCCGTTAGTGTTTCCGGATACAGGTACAGGGTACGGGATATATTGCGTACCGCCACCGCCGGAGCCGCCGCTGGAGCCGCCGTTACCGCCATTACCACCGTTATTGTTGCCGGATTCATCCTTCTCCCAAACGGCATATATATCCGTATCCGCGGTTATATTGCTGAAGTCCTGAGGAAGCCAGTTTTTAAATACATAACCGCTCTTGGTAGGTGTAGGAGGTGTAGGTGATGCTCCCCCGTCCGGAACCTGATATGTAGCGTAAACCGTCGTCTCATCGGTATCCAGGAATCTGACGGTGTGGTAATCCGAAGAGGATATCTTCTCGTATGTTGCGGTAAATGTGGTCGGATTATCCGTAATGTTCTTAAATCCGTTAGTGCTGGATGGATCTCTAACCCACTTGATATTTCCGTCATCGTCACGAACGATCTCATATCCTTCATCTACATGGGACGGTAAGGATGTCGGAGGTGAAGCTGCCGTACCGAAAGCTACTGTCTCTCTGTCAACTTCCGTTCTGTCACCGCTCAGGATCGTGTAATAGATAACCGTGCAGTCGTCATTCTTATAGGATGCGATGAACTCCATGTCACCGTTAACTACCAGATCAGCCACCTCATTGGAAGTATAGATCGTTACATTCTTATTCTCATCCGTATACTTCCAGCCCTTGAATTCGCTACCGGGATGACTGGGATCGTTAGGCATATATACCGATCCGATCGTTGATCCGGAATCGATCTTAAATGACTTAAGTGAAAACGAAGTGGAGTTATCAGTAGGATCGGTGTAGTCCCAGAATGTTACAGTGCAGGGAACAGGCTGATCCTTCCATACGATATACGGATAATCAGGATTCTCGGCATAACTTACGGGACCCGATGATCCTTCTCCGGGATCGGGAGTATAGAACGTAACCGTTCTGTAATTCTTGATCGCATCCTTATCGCTTACATATGGATTGAATTCAGTCTTAGTCCCCGGATTATTGGCATCCGCAACGGTAGCCGTTCCATCTGACTGATATCCGGAATAGAACTCATCGTACGTTGTGCCGGCGCCCTTATTTCCTTTTACGGTAATCGCAAACGCATCTGCGGCTATACCGTTAAGAGCAGGATTCGGAAGTATTACACTGTCCAGGTTATCCGTATCAAGGAATGCATCCTTCTTGATCGAAACGACCGAATTGGGAAGCGTAACCTTATTAAGTCTGTCAGTACCCGCAAAAGTCCTTTCAGGTATCTCTTTCACTGAAGATTTGGAAAGATCCACAGCCGATAAACCGTCACAGTTCATAAACGCTTCGGGATAAAGAGACGTTACACCCGACATCTCATCTGCAGATACGGAAGCACCAGCATTGGATGCGCTCCTGTTCTCAAGACATTCAACGACAGCTTTTCCGTTGGTATTATCATAGATAATATAATCCTGGCAGGAGAAGTTGGATCCGGCAAAGTAAATATCATCCAGTGATGTACAATCCCTGAAGGGGCGTACGCCCAGAGTGTTAACATCACCTGAAATACTCACGCTGCTAAGGGCCGAATCACCCCAGAATGCGTAATCTCCAATCTCGTTTCCGCCGACCATATCAAAGCTCTCAAGATTCTTCATTCCCGCAAAGGTGTATGGTTCTACGGTCTTAACGGAATTCAGTTTAATTGATTTGATCGCTATGTTTGACCCGATATCACTGAGACTTGAATCTGTCGAGTCGATCGATGAGCTGACCAGATTTCCGTCTGAATCCAGATTGGAGAACAGACCTTCCTTAATATGTTCGATACCGGGATAAACATCGATGCTTTCAATCGAACTGGCACATATCTTCTGATCCTCGGTCTCAAGAGGATGTGCGGTAGGATCAGCCCAATAATCCTTAATTAATTCCATTGAAGTCAACTGTTCTGCTGTCAGGAAAGGATATTTGTTGAGCACCGCCGCTTTCGCCGCAGGCGTAGTGGCACCCTTCCAATCTGTGATAATGGTGGACAGATATTTCTTAGTCGGGTACTCGACAAGCTCATTTTCATCTCCCGTCGCTATACGATCGGGATTGAACATAACTGTCTGGAAGCTCGGCCACCCACTGTAATATGTGATATATGTTGTGGGCTGTGAACCTACGTTGATGTTATTATTTGCGTTCATTGCATACTGGAACGGAGCATAATTAACATCTACGGCACCTACGAAACTCAGCTTAGGCTTAGCGTCCAGTCCGTTATTGTTTTCACTGTTAACACATGATCCGGGATGTGCCCCTTCAAATGCCTGCGTATCAAATGCGCCGTCGCCTATCGTTAAGTTGTAATTTGTATCAGTAAAATATACCGTCTGCAGATTGTGGCACCCCTTAAATGCATCCGAGTCAATTCTCTGAACGGTTCCGGGAATATATACCCTCCTTAGTGAACAGTTATTGTTAAATCCTGTAGAACCTATGGTAGATACGCTGTAGCCGCCAATAGTGGCAGGTATGGTGATAACGTGACAGTCTTTATCGATGTTCGAAGATACCAGATTGTTACTTGTATCAACCACAAAAGTATTTTCATGTGACGGATCCTCGTCACATACCATTACTATCTCGTAATTACCTTTATTCTTCGTATTATCATATTTGAAGGCAGCGGAGTGATCCTTCGCTGTCGTATGCAAAGATGTATTGTCGCATGATTCAAAATAGAAATTCGGATCCAGCGTTGCGAGCCAGTCATCTATATCACAATTCTTAATTCCATTGCTATATGTTCCATCAGATTGTATTGCACCATGATGGAAAGTTGGTTGAACAGTATACGTTCCATCCGCAGCTTTCGTGCCGTTCTCCACTGTTTCAGAATGCGTTCCTCCATATGCAGTATCAACGAACGGATCACCGTCAATGATATCGAAAGTAAAGTTACCGGCTGTATCATTATCATTTATGGACAGATTGCTGGGTTCCAAAAGAGCAACGCGCTTAAGTCCGGTGCATCCATCAAAATAATGAACCGGTACTTTCTGCGACAATGATCTGGGAATTATGATCTCTTCAAGTCCACCGCATCCGTTGAAAATGTTGTAGCCGATCACATTCAGGTTTGAATCGCCCGCACTGTCAAACAGGTTTATGCTCTTTAAGCCATTGCAGCCTCTGAAAGCCCTGTCTCCCAAAGCAAATACATGGATCGGAACAGAGAATTTCTGCAGATTGATACAGTTTTCAAACGCGGATGCACCGATCATCGCAAGGTCGGACGACATCCATGGCGACTCATCATTAGGATTGATCGAGGCCAACTTGGTACATCCGTAAAACGCTCCGTTACCGATCGTATTGAGCTGATTGGAGAATGTAACGCTCTGAAGACTGGTGCACTGATAAAACGCAAAATCTCCTATTCCGGAAAGTGAAGGATTTATGGTCAGATTAATTAGTTTACCTTTGTTGCTGAAAACGCCTCTGTCGGGATAGCAGGTAACAGTCTTTCCATCTGTGCTGGTCTCTGTAGTAGGCTCTGTAACGGTCCACTTGCCGGTAAATTCTCCGTTTGTATCAAACACCGGAAGTATAGTCTGCATGCCAATGTACTTAACCTTACAGTCATATACACGTCCGGTGGTACCGGTAGGATCGGACACGCTGAATTTGGAAGGATCCGAGACTTCGGCAGCGGTGGGCACGGCTCCGCTGGTCTTATAATAATAGAGTGTCTGATCGATCCCTCCGGGTGACCATTTGTCTACATTATCCCTGTAGCAGGGAACATATGTCAGAACATCCTTGCTGTATACGGGAAAATATGCAAACTTATTCTGCCATGTGCCGGCAAAATGAAGAATGGATTCATCGTTCGGATCAGCTACTCCGGCACTAGGATCATAATTATATGCCCAGAACGAAACCCTATACGCAGGATCGCCGACATTAAGTCCCGAATCCTTGTAACCGGCTTCTTCATTCATGGCATTTGTGAATTCGGGAACAAAGGAACTGCCAACCTGCTTTGTCCAGAACTCCTCATTATTATGAAAAGTACCGTTGGTTATCTGAGTCTGAGCGATCTCGGAAGCGGTAAGATTGGTGTTTGCCCTGAATGTATCATCGATGGCCGCCGACTGTTCATAGAAACTGGCCGTATATTTCAATCCGTCCACCGGGTCGGATTGCTGTGCGGAACTTGCATAATAAAGGAAATTACCCTCTCTGTTGACTGCACAGTATGAGAACCGGCCGCTTGAAGTGTTATTGGTATATGCATAGTAAGCATCTACCTCATTCTGGATGGTAAGATTACCGGAATTGTCTATGTTGGAATCATTGATACCGAGGATGACCGCGAACTGATCACCGCTCCCGTCACGTATGAATGCAAATCTGTAGGTATCTGTCTCATCTATATAAACCTGCTCATTGGCCTTGATATAAGGCACCTTGCTACGCCAGTTGGCATCGGCATCAACACCGTTTATGCTCTCATATGCGTTATTGGTATCATCCTTGTAATGAACAGCCCTGACCAGATTCTTGTTAAATGTAATGTTCGTAGCACTTACAACAGTATCAGCGGCGTAATCCGTACCGGGAACGCTTTTCGCACTGGTCCGTTCTACGGGGATTGCGGCTACAACTATCGCAGACGCAAGGAACAGTCCGCCGATAGTTCGCCGAACCTGTTTTTTCATCCGTCTTTTGCTTGGTTTCTTTCTGGAAGTACCTACCGAACCATTAGTCGCAGATGAGTTTGTGGTATTAGTAGCCATTCTTTTGCTCCTCATGTATTATGCATCCATGCCCATAAACCGCCGATCATCCTTGATCTGCATATTATTCCGATGTTTCCGGCTGAGTGCGCCAATACATAAGGACATACAGTCCTTATGTTATATATCGGACGATTACACGATTTTCTTTATATTTGGGCCCACTTCTCCAGTAAACATAAAAATACTCAATATCATTTTACAAGATATTGGGATATTTTCAAGACAAAAATGCAATATATGGTATGTTGAAGAGGTATTTCGTTTCTGTTATCATCTGAAATATGAATGCGACAAACATCCGATCAAAACTGTTCGAACTGCAGGATATAAAGTATCGCGATTTCCAGGCCAAGCTGATACCTACAGTGGCCCCTGATTCAGTGATCGGCGTCAGAACTCCGGAGCTCCGCAAATTCGCCAAGCAACTGGTGAAGGAATCGGATACCGCCGAATTTCTGAACGCACTCCCGCATGAGTATTTCGACGAGGATCAGCTGCATGCCTTCATCCTTTCCGAGATGAAGGATTATCCGCGATGCATTGATGAAGTATGCCGATTTCTTCCCTATGTCGACAACTGGGCCACCTGCGATCAGATGTCTCCGAAGATTTTTAAGAAGAACCGACCCGAGCTTCTGACATATATAGAAAAGTGGATCGCTTCGGATGAAACCTACACGATCCGCTTCGGTGTGGGAATGCTTATGGAACATTTCCTTGACGAGGATTTCGACCTCTCCTATCCCGAGATGGTCGCACGCCTGCGTTCCGATGAATACTATGTGAATATGATGATCGCCTGGTATTTTGCCACCGCCCTCGCCAAGCAGTATGAGTCGATAATCCCCTACATCGAAGAAAAACGCCTTGCCGTGTGGACACACAACAAGGCGATACAGAAGTCGGTTGAAAGTTACAGGATTACTCCCGAGCAAAAAACATATCTGAAATCTCTGAAGATCAAATGATCTTTCGATCCAAGGTTTTGATCCGTAAACCTATCTGATAACCGGTCTTACCCGCTTGGATATCATGACCGCAAGCGCAAGTTTGATCAGATCCGGGATGATAAAGGGGAACACACACCATCCGAGAACCATCAGAAGCCCGACAGATCCGGTATCCCTCGTATAAACATACATGAACCATGCAGTTCCGAATGCGTAGCATACGATCAGACCGATCATGAGAGCTATGATCGAAGGGACTGATCTGTTTCCAAACAGACGCTCCATGATCATGTAAACAAATCCCATGAAGATGAATCCGATTATGTAGCCGCCGGTGCTGCCGAGGATAATACCGATCCCGCCCGTAAAGTGAGCAAAAACAGGTAATCCGAGCGCTCCGAGGATCACATAGAGAGTCGTTGCAAGAGTCCCTCTCTTGCCTCCGAGCAAAAGCAATACCAGAAAAACGGCAAAAGTCTGAAGCGTAAACGGTACGGCTGTCGGAACGCTGATCCATGAGCATATGCTGATCAATGCGATTCCGATACCGATATAAACCATATCCAAAGTCTGTATTCGTGTTTTAGTCATCATGATATAACCTCCGGTCACACGATATAATATCACATTTTTTGATTCATATCACATTTTTATTCAGCCGTTCTTTCCGGTCAGATAGTGCATCTTTGCGCCGGTGAAATCAATATGCTCCCTTTCTTTTTCCGGGGCATTATTTCCGAAAACGGCATAGGATCTGATGTTTTCTTTTATTATGAGCGCGACATTGTCGGAAGATCCTTTTTCCTGCGCAAGTTCCGTGCTCAGCTGATTGATCTGACGCTGCATTCGCATCATATGGTTCGCCATATTCTTCATGATCTGAAGGACGCTGTCGTGATTCTCCTGAATGAAATCATTCATCACGCCTTCGGTAACACGCAGGATCCTGATATTATCAAACGCGATGATCGTGTATATGGCAGGCTGCTCTGTAAGGATCTTATACATATCCAGGTTGGTCTCGCCTTCGTTGAGGATCACCGTACCCGCAGGTATCTCATATATCCTGTTCCTGTTGACGATACTCATATCATTATCTGCCATGATTACCCCTCTCTGACCAGAGTCGGTCTGTATTGCTCTCAATGATAGCTTCATTGGAAGTTGTCATCGCAAAGAACTCACGTATCCGTTCCCGGCTGTAATCTCCTTCAATCAGTTTAGCCCTGAACAGGTAGTAATAAGCGACCGTGGAGATCAGTTCATCGAGTCCGGAATCCTGCAGAGACTTCCTGGCCAGTTCCATGGTCAGATCGTGTTCTTTTCTGATCAGCCGAGACATGTCGCCAAGCGTATCGATCCCAAGAAATCGGACAAGCGGAAGTTGTGTTTCCGGAATTCCCTCGGTGATATGCGCATCGGTGATGGATGCGATCTCATCAAGAAGATTCCTGTAATCCCTGTTATGCAGCGTATACTCCGTGATGGTGTGTCTGTCGAAAAACAGATCGTCGAGGCTCTCGCTCTCCACGTCCGTCTTCACTCTGTTTTTATACTCGCTGAGCTCACCGTATATGTCGGAAAATATGTCGTCTGCCGTTTCTAGCAGGCTTGCCGCCTTGGAAAAGTTCCTGCGTACCTCCCAGGGAACTTCTATCTCCGATTTGTATCCGAGATCGTGCTCGATCTCCGCCCAGCTGTGCTGAAGGATCGTCTTGATCTGAATCTCAAACCAGAGGTCGCCCAGGTCATCATCTTCTTCGGGAAGAGCGCATATATAATGCAACGAAAGATAACCGAACGCTCTTGCATCGATGAGCTTTCTTTTATCTTTCGTTCTGTTCCAGTTTACGCGGAAATGTTCGGAAACCTTCTGTGCGATCCGGTCTACATCGTTTGAGAAAAAACAGATTATACGGAATCCGAGAATATCGGTCATATCACGGATGCTCTGATATTTGCCCTGCTTTCTGACCATCTTCTCTTTGATGGATCCGACAGTCTTGACCCTATGCATGATGAGCATCAGCCTGTCAACATCCTTATCGAAGATCCTGTTCAGTCTCTCATCTACGATAGGTTCAAGACGTTTATATCTTTCAAGCAGTTCGCTTAACTCCTGCTCTGTATCCATTACAACTATTCCTCAATGGTGCGCAAACAATTCTTCAGGCTGTCGGATCGGACCCTGTAATGTTTAAACTATACCATTTATTGAGCGTTCTCAAAAGTGAGTGAATCTATGATCATCGCAAGAGTGTCGGATACTGCCATATCCATTGCTTCATCGCCGCTGTTATGTCCGGTAAGTTCAAAGACCAGCGTTCCGTCCATATAATCCCTTGCTATAGCCTGTTCGTACAGACCGGATCCGTCCTCTGCGGGGGGAAGTACAGCCCAGTAACCGTCAACATCCTCGGTACCGGGGAAGGTGCTCTTGGTAATAGTCACATTTTCTTTACCCCACGACTCGGCCAGTTCATTTACATACTCTTCGGCTGTCTTGGACACTTCATATGTAACAGTTACCATATTGGTGCCTGCGGATTCACCGGTATACACAAATGTGGTCACATTCCCCGATGTGTTTACTTCAGTATTATCTGCGTAATACCTGACACTCCAGCCGTTCGGATCATTATATACCGTTTCACCCGAAGGGTTATTAAACTGAGCATAATATGCCATGGCGTCAAAGTTCTGAGGATCGACATCCATCAGGGGCTCGAAGTAAAGAACGATTCCGTCCGAGTCAAACTCGCCCTTTATCACACCGTTTTCCACGGATTCAACAACCAGTTCCTCTCTCGCCTCCTCATCATTTCCGCCGAAGGAGAATACGACTTTGTTTCCTTTCTGTTCACATGAGAAAGGAACTCCGATGCCGTTATTGCCATCTTCGGTATAACCTGCGCCCTCATCGTAAAACACATAATAATAATCTCTGGTGGTAGCACCCTCTCTGTAGTTCACATATACGCCTTTGGTGAACACAGGAGCATCCGAACTCTTGCCGCAGCCCGAAAGCGCTCCCATAACCAAAACCGCTCCAAGCAGTAAACCTGTCATCCTTTTTACAAATGTTTTTTTCATATTTTTTCTCCCTTTTTTGTGATTGATAATGTTTTTCGCAGTCCGCGTTTCATTCTTTTTCAGGTCTGCAATCCGTATTCTACCCGTCCTAGTCCAACAAATGTCCAACAAAAGACCGCCGTCTGAAGATCCGCGTTTTTTGACGAGAATCCGGTAAACGGCAAGATCACAGATGCTGATAATATAGATTGGGATAGTTGGAAAGGTTACAACCGAAACGGTTATGACGCACTCATCACATTTGAGGTCAGGGACAACCGGATCACTGTCTCTACCGATGACGATTACTCCGAAAGGATCTGCTGAAGCGAACTTTCCACGCTTCCGGCAACATCCTGCATTACGCCGATCGACGCTGTAGTCTCTTCGGCAGAAGCCTCAAGATTCTGGGCACGTCCGTTGACATGACCGACTATCTCACCCAGTCTTGAAGACTCTTCTATCAAACGCTTAACAGTTTCCCGGATATCATTGTTGCTTCTGTTACTGTCATCTGCCGTTGCTTTTGAATCCTCGGCAAGCTTCTTAATCTCCTCTGCGACTACCGCAAATCCCTTGCCGGCCTCGCCTGCACGAGCAGCCTCAATAGACGCGTTGAGCGCAAGCAGGTTGGTCTGCGAAGAGATCGCGATTACATCGGTATTATTCTTGTCAAGCTGTAACAGGCAGTTCTCTATCGTATTCAGCAGTTCCTGCAGATCTTTGGCAAAGCTGCTGACCTCCGACATCTGATCGGTTATTCCCGAGATCGATGTTGAGTTCTCATTGCTTGCAGTCTCGATCTGCGCAATGGAATCTTTAAGGATAGAGAAATTCTCACTTATCTCGCTTGCAAGAGAAGACTTCTTTTCAGCCATCTCATCGTGAGCTCTCTGTACTTCTTCGCTCAGAGCGATCGCATGATCCTTCTCCTCATAAGCACGATCTTTGATGTAATGAACACAGTTATGGGGATGATTAAACCCGTTGAAGACGGCTATGGCCATCTCACGGCATGAGTCATAACCGCAGCATCCGCAGTCAATGCTACGCTTTTCCTGCGTATCCTTGTTCATTGACAGATATATCGTTTCGATCTCCCTCTCACTCGGGATCTTGTATGAGCATTCTTTGCTCCTGTCGGTATACTTTCTGACAAAATCATTGAGATTAAGGTTTTCGAACTGCTTGTTAAGTGCCTCCAGGCGCTTTTTCGGAGGGATATTCCTACCCCATGCAGATCGTCTGGATTCGTTCTTGCTGGCACTCTTGATACGCTGTATCGCCATGAATACATCTTCATTCATATTGGCCCTGACTTCGGTACCGGTACCGTACAGACAGCCGTTAGTACAGTTGAGCGCATCTACAAACAGATACGGTGTCTTTCCGCATTTAAGCAGTTCTTTGTTACGGCGAAGGTATTCATACATATGATGCTCACCTTCCATCTGGCGTACCAGAGCATCCTCACCCAGCAGCCAGTATACGTTTTCCTTAAGACCGCCCGGCATTGGATAGATGGATCCGAGGCCGTACTCTATCTCATCCTTGTACGGTGTGGCACCGCTTACGGGATGTTCCTTCAGGTATTTGACCAGATGTGCGAAAGTCAGATTATAAGATACGATCCCATGATTGTTCGGATCGTCTATCTCGTTCTTTTTGGCGATGCAAGGGCTGATAAAAGCAAGCTTATCCGGGACCTTCATGTATTTGTTGACATAGATGGCTGCACACATCATCGGAGACTGAACGGGCATGAGCTTGGGCAAGATCTCAGGAGCATAGCGCTCAATATATCCGACTACCGCAGGACACGGTTGAGAGATGCTGCCATAATAGTTATTCTCCGTAATATATTTAATATATCCCCAGGTAGTTATATCCGCGCCGAAGGATACGCTGATGAAACGATTGACGCCGAGTTTCTTGAGCATTCCGAGGTACTTCTCATAATCTCTCGGATAATTGGCCAGAAATGCGGGCGCTATCAATACAGATATCCTGACACCCTTTTTCAGGTCATCAAAAAACCGCTCCACATCATCTTCATATTCCCTGGCATTGTGTTCGCACACATCAAGGCAAGCACCACATGCTATGCACTTAACCGGATCTACTTCGATGACGTTTCCGCGGCCTCTTTCGGCGGCTACGTTCGCCCCCATGCTGCTGCACGCCTTAATACAGCGATTACAGCCTATACAGTTATCGTTAGTCTTGATCAAACCCATATGTCCCACCCCCTATAGTAAACAGCAGTCTGATCTTCCATGAAGTCTTTTATAATGATATCACCTTTCGACAACTAATTCACGCCTTAATATTGTCTGTTCGCGTTCTTTAAATATATAATATTGTAGTTACATTAGTACAGAACGGAGAGACATCATGATCAAACAATTAATAGACATCTTTATGAAGGGCAGCGAGCAGATGCAACAGGCATTCTCCGATAATCCCGGGATGGCTTTCGTCACCATAGTGATCACATTTATTATTGCAGTAGCCGTTTTTCTGCTGTATTTTCTGCTGGCCTGGCTGTCACTGAAACTCAGCAAGAAAATATTCCGATCGTTCGAAAAGAAACAGGGCAAGAAAATACACCTGCAGTTTGCGGAATACATAGTGAAGATTCTGATCATCGTACTGTTTATCGTTCTTCCGCTTGCAGGGGACAGGATAAGGCAGTCGATCCTCGGAAGTGCCGCAGTCATCACGGCCGTTATAGGCTTTGCCGCACAGGATGTTATCAAGGATATCCTGTCCGGATTCCTTATCAGCATATATAAGCCGTTTGACTTAGGTGACAGGATCGAACTCGAAGACGGAACCGCCGGTATCGTGGAAAGCATTACCATGCATCATGTGGTGCTCACTCTCGTCGACACCGTGAGGCTGATCGTACCCAACAGCAAATTAAACAGCAGTTCCCTGCTCAACTACAGTTATGATTATGTGCCCCGGTCCGTTCAGTTCAGTTTCCCTGTCGCATATGATTCCGATATCTCAAAAGCAAAATCGGTCATCATTTCCGCCATCAAGGACAGCCCTTATTCAGTTCCGGGGAAGAAGAATAAAAAGGGTGAAAAAGATTACGGCCCGGTGTACTTCATATCCATTGAAGACAGCGCGCTCATGATGAAGACCACTGTATATTATGAACCCGAAAGCCCGACAGAAGTTGTCAAGGATGACATCTACACCAGAGTATTTGACGCGCTCAAGACTTCCGGCATAGAGGTTCCTTATCCGCATGCACAGGTGATCCTGAAAGATCATTGATCAATCAGTCCTATTTTCTTAAGTACTTCTCATCCGCTTTGTATTCATCGCTCACAAAGCGTTCCACTGTCATGTGAAGATCATATTTGTCACGAAGTTCTGCGATCTTTTGCATCATCGGAGATGCATGATGTAAATCTATAGCTTCCTGATCGGACCACGAATCAATAAGTAATATCGTTTCCGGGTCATTGATGGGTTGAAAGTATTCGTATCGCAGGTTCCCTTTTTCTGCCCGAACGGCATCTGCGATGCCTGACGCCTCCATCTCTTCGGCAAAGCTGCGTGCATTTCCGTTTATTCCCTTATAGTACAGATTCACTGTTATCATGTATCCAAACTCCCTTCGTTAGTATATTTATATATGACGCCATACGAGAGCATACTCCCTTCCATCCGGAAAATCATATGCCACTTCATGATCGTATGAAGCCCACTGCTTTCACACATGTTTATTCATAAAACTATTCCCATAATAGCATATTCCGAGTGTCGTGCATTATCTCAAAAGCTCTGTAATCCTGTAAGTTTTTTCGCAAATCATGTTAAAATGTAATCATATTAATTCAGTTTCATCGATGGCGTCGAACTGTTTTTGAAAGAAAGGATCATGTCATGTCGAATTTATCTATACGCTTTTATTCAAACTGTCTCAAAAGATTTACGACATTTAAGATGTATCTCCCTAATGACGTGCGGGAAGACCTGCCCATGCTGTCAACAACGGAAAATGAATATTTACAGAAACATACCAGGACGCTGTTTCTGCTCCACGGATTTACGGGCGATGCGGATAACTGGATCCCGGAGGAATTAGCGGATAAATACAATTTCGCCATCGTCATACCAAACGGCGAAAACTCTTTCTGGCTTGACGGAATATCAACGGGACATCAGTTCTGCAAATTCCTCGGAGAAGAATTGATCGGTTATGTCAGGCGGGTTTTCGGCCTTGCGATGAACAAGGATGAAACCTTCATCTGCGGCTTGTCGATGGGCGGTTTCGGCGCACTTCACACAGCATTGTACTACCCCGAGGTATTCGGAAAGGCTGTCGCTCTTTCATCGGCGCTGATCGTTCACGAGGTTTCCGGCATGACCGAAGGCACCGGCAATCCGGTAGCAAATTACGAATACTACAGGGAATGCTTTGGCGACCCTGCCAAAGTTCTTGAAAGCGACAATAATCCGGAGACGCTTGTCAAAAAGCTGAAGGCTGAGGGAAAAGAGATCCCGCAGATCCTCATGAGCTGCGGAACCGAGGATTTCCTGCTTGAAAAGAACAGGGAATTTCATGATTTCCTTGAAGCAGAGGGCATCTCCCATATCTACGAAGAAGCCCCCGGCAATCATGACATGGTATTCTGGAGCATGTACGTGGAGAAGTTCATCCCGATCATATTCGGATGATCTTAGTTATCACCGGGACGATATATGCAGATCTGTTTCACGCCCTTTTCAATGAGAATGCTCTTTGACAGAACATCCTCTTCTGTCTCCACGGCGCCGTATAACAAACCGTTATTTCCGTAGTATTCAACGATCCCATGATCAATGATAAACGTAGTCGGTGTTTTCGTATCCCTGACACAGATCTCGGTTTTATCCGTTCTTATGACAGCGTGATCCGCTGTTTCCCACTCCACGACCATCACGACTGGTTTACCGTCAGGCCGCAGCTCTGTACCGGATCCGTCAGGCCTTATCGATTCCGATTTCCGAAATCTCTCCCAAAGTTCCCGTACCGGCCTGAAACAGATCCGGTATCCGCTTTCCGTACTCCGAAGATTAAGTTCCGCAGGGACAGACATCATCCCTCTGAAACCTCCTCTGTCGTTTTCCGTCCGATACCACGCAATGCTAACCGTTCTGTCCGGGATCCCGGAATAAGTCTGTGCAGCATAAGGCAGCTTCGTATCATAGGCCGAGAGGACCTCGGAATCCGGCTCAAACCGAAAGCCATCGAAGTTTCCGGTCATATAATAGCCATCCGCAGACCAGAACACCCACTTTTTTACTCCGGGTTCGTTTTCAACAGATAATTCAAAGAGATCCGGACATTCCCACATCCTGTCCGCCGAAAACCGCTGACTCTCCTCCCAGTGAAGAAGATCGGCTGAGCGGAATACCGAAAACTCACTTTCATCCAGATACAACACCATCACATAGGCATTGCTTTCCTTATGCCAAAACACCTTCGGATCCCTGTTCCCGCCTTTTATATGATCGAGGAGCAGACTTTTTTTCTGCAGGGTTTCGCCTCCATCAGTTGATACTGCGAGCCTCTGAGTATGTTTATTCCCCTTTTCGGCAGACCACTGATTGGTCCCGCCGGCCGCAGTATAGAAAAAAAGCAGGGCATCCTTACCAAAACCTGCCGCATTCTCCTTATCCGGCCATCCGCACCCTGAAAACATCGTACCGGATTCATCGGGTTCCATAGCCACGGGACGGGCTTCCCATGTGATAAGGTCCCTGCTCACGGCATGGCCCCAATGCATGTTTCCCCATTCGGTTCCGTACGGATTCCACTGGTGGTATAAATGATATGTACCATCCGCATACACAAGACCGTTGGGATCATTGATCCAGCCGGTCACCGCGGTAAAATGGATCACAGGCCGGTACGGATAATCCACGCCCGGCAATTCATCATGAAAAATAAGTTTCTCAAGGATATCTCCGGAAACATCGCCTCTGATCTCAATATCCTGACCGGCGTATCTGCCAAGATCCATCGCAAAGAAATGATCGGGGTCATCCGGATCGAGTTTCACATCCAGTTCCCGAACCTTCTCGCCGTTTGCGTAGATATGCAGTTTCTTTTCATCACCGTCTTTCCCGACAGGTAACCATAAATACTTCATGGGGGATTCCACCTCAACAATATGGGCGCTGAATAAAAAAACAGGTTTCTATTACCACGTCGCTCACCTATCCTCCGATGATCACCGCAGCAATTCATTTACCTCCTCCATCTTGGGCGGATTAAGCGGTAATGGGAACCTTGATATTGCGACTGCGGAACATGCACTTGCGAAACGAACGGTCTCCGTATCAGATAATCCTTTCAACAGTGCATATGCACAGCCGGCCTTAAATGTATCACCTGCTCCAAGTGTGCTTATGACAGTTACATCAAAAGGCTTCATTGTGTGAATCTCTTCTCCTCTGCGTCCATACAGCATGTCTCCGCCGCCCTGTGTCAGGATAGTGAGCCCCTCCGTTTCCTGCATCATCAGCTTCATGACTTCATCAATAGGATTCCCGTCATATTGCCCGGAAAGGCATTCTTTGGAAACAACATTGATCGCTGCATGTCTGTGAAGATAAGAGTCATGCATCGTGTCTATCGTCACATAAGGGATCCCATGATCGACGCAAGTTTCCGCAGCCTG
>JAEEGL010755818.1_pt1 | contig 39259 bp, 29 predicted proteins | sample 9134231 | NCBI WGS metagenome assembly JAEEGL01 (sample SAMN16246548, study PRJNA631951) | gut metagenome | biome: gut microbiome; feature: rumen; material: fiber-attached | host: Bos | place: Iran: Karaj | collected 2018-10 | reverse complement strand
GGCCGACTGCAACTGGAATATTGCGTCCTTCATGCTGGAGTGGTTGATGCTGTAGATTTCTTCGGCAGTGAGCTTGCAGCCAAGTTTCTGCATCTGTCCGTAGTTCAACTGTGCAATCTTGTTAGGCAACCACATACCCTCGTCGGGGTCGGGTGTTGCGTTCAGCCATAGTGCGCCTGCAAAGAGGGCAACTAATAAGGTACTGATTCTCTTCATAAATTTATCCTTTATTTGTTGTTATTTTTTTTGCAAATATATTCCTTGATGCTAAAATGTTGAATTAATAAAAAATTAAAGTTTTATGAAATTTATCTTATAAACCTTGCCGTCGACATTGATGCTTGCAATGTAATTTCTTGATACAAGGTTAGATACATCGATATTTCCGTTGCCGTTTCCTGTCTGCGACATGTAAACTTGCTTTCCGTCGGCGCCAATAATTTCAATCTTGTAATCCTTTCCGTCGGGGACGTTGATGTTGAGGATGCTGGTTGTCGGATTCGGGAAAACTTCGATACCTTCCATGAGATTTTCGTCCGACTTGGTAATGACAATGTAATTGTTTGTACGCTTGAAGTCGCTGCAGATCGAATCTTCTGAATAAACGGTAAGCTTTACAGGATAAGTGCCTGCATTGTAGTATGTTACCTGCGGATTTTGTTCGGTTGAGGTTTCGGGTATTGCGCCTTCAAATTCCCAGTTCCAGTAGTAAGCATTTTCGCTGAGGTCGGTGAAACTTACTATTTCGCCTCTGTCGGCGTGGGTGTTTTCTGAAGTGAAGTTTGCAATTACAAGACCCACTACCTTTATATAGTCTTCCTTGGTTATTCTGTCGCTGTCAACTTCGTTGTATGCTGTAAGTTTTACCGAATAGCGGCCTTCGTTGTTGTATGTAACCACAGGGTTGAGCTCGGTCGAAAATTCTGGACTACCACCGAAGAATTGCCATTGTACGCTATTTGCGTTTACCGCTTCGGAGTGGAAAGTTACGGTTTGTCCTTCGCATATAGCGGTAATGTCGGCGTTGAAGTCGGCGGAAACTGTTCCGTGAACGATTATCATGCCGTTTATTGTCTTCGAAATCTCGCAGTTGTCGTTCGACACGGTAAGGCTGACGTTGTATGTGCCTGGTGTATTGTATCTTATCGTCGGGTTCTGTTCGTTCGATGTTGCGGGTGTTCCGCCCTCGAACGACCACGACCATGCTGTCGGGTCCTGCGTCGAGAGGTCGCTGAAGTGGACTTGTTCGCCTTCGATGATTTCTGTAACGTCGGCTGTGAAGTCGGGGACGATTGCTGCTGGCTCTTCGGGAAAGGAGGGCATTTCGTCGTCGTTGACAGTTACAGGATTTTCGATATGCAGTTCACGGAGCTTAGCCTTAAGAGTTAATATGCTGCGGGTGTATTTTTCGTTTGTTATCCAAAGACGGCTGCTGTCGCGGAAAGCAATTCCTTCGGTCTGGTTGTATCTGATGATATCGGTAATGCTTGACGACGACAATTCGGTGGTTTCAACTGTTCCCGAGAAGAAATTGTTGCCTTCGAAGTTGCGCAGCAAGGTTATGTAAGGTCTCGATTCTGGCAAAATTCCCGATACGTCGTAGGTGTAACCGAGAAGAGCCACAGTGTTTGTGCGGTAGTCGTAGTCGGCAGCGCAAACCAGATAGTTGAGCTGCAACGTGTCGATAGGGGTTATCGTGTGGAAATAGTTGGCTTTGTTAGGAATTGCATACAGGTAGGTCTGATGGTCGATCCAGTTCTTTGAGAAGAGGAACAAGGTGTCGTCCTTTGCAATGAAAGCCTCGCAGTCGAAACGTGTGTTTGTAACCGAAAAGTCGGGTTCCGGGTAGTCGGGGTTGCCGTAGGTGAAATTGATAATTCGCGGCTCGATGGTGGTAAGCTCCGGATTGTCAATGTCTTCGATCTTGATTCGGATAATCTGCGGATTGCTGTTCATTGCGCCTACGTTGCCTATGTAGATGTATGTTGCATCTTTTGCAAGGTCTTCCCAGTCGATGTTAGTTACTCCGGCAATGGTTTTTCTTTCCAGAATCTGTCCGTTTGTGGTGTCGATGCTGTAGAGTACTGGTTCGCCTTCGGAGTCGTTGTGTGTCCATAGCTTGCCGTTGTGGAAGATAAGGCCCGATGTTTCTTCTATTTCGGCGGGCAGTTCACCTACCATTACTGTAGCCGAACCAACTTGTGCATACGATGCGCCAATGCCTAGTATCAGAATAGTTGTCAATGAAATTAATTTCTTTATTGCTGTCATATTATTGTGTTTTATAATTTTATGAATTTAAATGTTTTTGTTCCGTCTTCGGTTGTGATAACGAGATTGTAGTTGCCTGCCGGCAATGCCGACACGTCTATTGTGGTGTTCGATTCAATATGTTCGTCCGACTCCAACAGCAGGGCACCTGTTTGTGTGCAGATTGTAAACGAATAAGGCATCCCGCTATTCTCGATGTTCAATGTTCCCGATGTCGGGTTGGGGAAAACCGAGAATCGGCTTGTAATTTCATCGATGCCTTCGCCACCCTGGCTGGTGCTGTCGGTTACCTCGATGAGGTTTTCGACGATTATCCTGTCGCTGCAATGTTCGTTCCATGCTTCGAGCGATACCCAGAATGTGCCGATAATGTTGTACTGGATTGTAGGATTCTGGTCGGTCGATACGCTTGGGCTACCGCCTGCGAATACCCATTCGATACGGTCGGCGTTGGTGCACTGGCTTGTGAACTCGAGCGACTGTCCCTGTACTACGCTGCTGTCTGCAATCGTGAATTCTGCCTTTGCAGCTGGATAAACGGTTATCATGCTGTCGATAGCCATAAACTTGCTGGTCGCGAGATTCATAACTTGGAGACTTACCCTGTAGGTTCCTGGTTCGTTGTATGTAACAATAGGATTCTGTGCATCCGATATTGCGGGCGTACCGCCTTCGAATTCCCAGTGACGGTATGTTACCGAACCTTGGTTGTTGGTGCTGCGGAAATGAATTTCTCCGCCTGCGCAAACCTTTGTGGTGTCGGCAGTGAAACTGAATTCTATCTGCGGATAAACGGTTACGCTGTAATTCAATGTCTCGCCTGTGCAGAATTCGTTGCTGGCTACGAGTGTCAGTCCGTATTCGCCAGGTCTGCTATATGTCACGCTTGGATTTTCTTCGGTTGAAGTCCTTGGGCTTCCTCCTTCGAAAGTCCACATCCACGAGGTTGCGTTTACACTTGTGTTGTTGAATGTCAAGGTGTCGCCGACGGTTGCAAATTCACCTTCGGGTACTATTGCAAGTTCGGTGTGTACGCGTGGAACAACAACGATGTAGTTTTCCATAATGACCAATGTGGTGTCTACCGGGTTTGTGGCTGTCAATACTACGCTGTAAGTTCCTGGAGTATTGTATGTTACTGTTGGGTTTTGTCCGGTTGTCATGCCAGGGGTGCCACCTACAAACATCCAGCTGTATTCGGTTACGCCTTCTCCCGAACCTTCGAAGTGCACTTCGTAGCCCGAGCAGAGAGTGTCGATGTCGGCAGTAAAGCTTGCGCTAATTGGCGGGTAAACCGTGACAGCCTGTTCGAGCAGAGTAGTTTGCGAACAGGTCCCGTTGTTGGTGGTAAGCGATACCGAGTATGTACCTGGTTCTTCGTAGGTTACGACTGGGTATTGCTCGTCAGATTCTGCTGGTGTTCCGCCTTCAAATTCCCAATGCCACCATGCTTCGTTGCCTTCGCCAGGTTCTACACCGAATTCGAGGCTGTCGCCTTGCGTAACGTCCATTCCCTGTGGCGCCAATATGTTTGCTTCGGAATGCGCTACCACCTGTATGTAGTTTTCTACAGTGATGGTGTCGGTGCTAAGCGGATTGTTTACAATCATTGTTACTCCGTACAATCCTGGATTTTCGTAAGTTACTATCGGGTTCTGTTCGGTCGAAGTTTCGGGCATTCCGCCTTCGAAGTACCATTCTATTTCGTATGCACCCTTGCTGCTGTCGATGTATTCTACGGGTTCGTTTACGCATACAGTCATGATATTCGAGGTGAATTCAGCTTTTGCGGTGTCGAGTACGTGTATGTATTTTGATTTCGTCTTTGTGAGCTGGCAGTTGTCGTTGGTTGCTCTTAGCGAAACATTAAATTGTCCAGCGGTATTGTATCTTATGGCAGGTGGTGTCTGCAAAGTCGACGACGATGGTGTTCCTCTTGTGAAAGTCCATCGGTAGGCTGTTGGGTTTTGTGTGCAACTTTCGGTGAAATTTACACTTTGTCCTCTGAGAATTAGGGTGTCGCTGGCTTCGAAGTTGATTACGATGGCTGGCGGTTCTTCGGGGTACGACGGCTCTTCGTCGGTATTCACTATTGGAAGTCCGCTAAGTGGAATTTCCCTGAGGTGTGCTGGAATTGTCAGCGCTTGTATGCCCTGTATGCTTCTTGTATATCGTTCGTTTGTAATCCACAGGCGACCGCTGTCGCGGAATGTAATGCCTTCAATCTGGTTGTAGGTGATTCCTGTCGATTGGAATATTATCGATGTGGGGCTTGTGTATTCTTTTGTTTCTACCTGTCCCGACTGGAAATCATGTCCTGTAAATCCGTAGAATATTGTTATATACGGATTTGAAGTTGGGATTGTGCCGTTGTCGTAGGTGTATCCGCAGAGGGCAACCGAGTTGGTCGCATAGTCGTAGTCGGCACCGGTGACCATGTATTCGAGCTGTATGGTATCGATAGGATACAGCGTGGTGTATGTGTAGTTAGCCTTGTTGGGAATTGCGTAAACGTAGCAATCCTGGTCTCTCCAGTTTTTGGTGAAGATGTATATCGTGTCGTTCATTACCATCATGGCTTCGCAGTCGAACTTGGTGTCGTTCTTGGCTGCGTCCGATTCGGGATAGTATGCCGAATTGAACCTGAACGATATGCTTCTTGCGTCAATAGTATCGAGGTCAGGGTTTTCAATGTCTTCCCATTTTACCCTGTGTATCTTCATGTTAGTCCTTTTTCCGCTGATATTGTTTCCAAAGTCGCCGATTAAAAGGTGAGTCGGAGTTTTGGCAATGTCTTCCCAGTCGGAGTGGCTTACTCCTCTTATCACTTTACTTTCGAGTATTTCTCCTGTTGCTGTGTCTACAGAGTAGATTTTGGCTTCGGTTCCCGAGTCGTTGTGAGTCCACAATTTTCCGTTGTGAAAAATAACTCCTGATGTTTCCCAAATGCTTTCATCAAGATCCTGCACAAGCATTTGCGGCGTGCCAATCACTTGTGCCTTAAGGCTTAATGCATAGGCCGTAATTGCTAAAAGCAGTATAAGTCTGTGCTTCATGATAGTCTTTTTTTAATTCTTTTTTCCCTTATATTCAAATTTATAAAACGCAAAAAGCAACTGCAAACATTGTTGCAGTTGCTTTTGTTCGTTATTGTATTTGGTCTTAGTCACCATATTCTGACATAAATTCTTCTACTTTCTCAACCATTTCCTTAGAGCCTACAACAAATGGTGTACGCTGGTGTATTTCGGTAGGAACGATGTCGAGGATGCGGTGTCCATATCCGTCGGTTGCCTTGCCGCCAGCTTGTTCGGCGAGGAAAGCAATCGGGTTGCATTCGTAGAGCAGACGGATTTTTCCGTTTGGCGACGATGCGGTGCGCGGATAGATATATACGCCACCCTTGAGCAGGTTGCGGTGGAAGTCGGCAACCAAAGAACCGATGTAGCGCGAAGTGTAAGGACGGCTGGTCGGCTTGTCGATTTCCTGAACATATTTCAAGTACCTCTTGATTCCTTCGGGGAACTTGAGGTAGTTACCTTCGTTAATCGAGTAAATCTTGCCCTTTTCAGGAGTTACCATCAGTTCGTTCGACATGCAGAACTCGCCGATTGACGGTTCGTAGGTGAAACCAGTGGTTCCGAGACCAGTTGTGTAAACGAGCATTGTTGACGAACCGTAGATTATGTAACCTGCTGCCACCTGCTTGTTGCCGGGCTGTAGGAAGTCTTCCTTTACAACTCTGGTGCCTGGCTTCGAAATACGGCGGTAGATTGAGAATATTGTACCAACCGATACGTTAACGTCGATATTTGAACTTCCGTCGAGAGGGTCCATGCAGATGACGTAGTTGCTGTTGAGCGAAAGCTCATCGTCGAAGATGATGATGTCGTCTTCTTCTTCGGATGCGATACCAGCCACCATGCCCGATGCTTGCAAAGCCTTGGTGAACATTTCTTCGGCGAACACATCGAGTTTTTGCTGGGTTTCGCCCTGCACGTTGATGTTGTCGGTAGCGCCGAGGATGTTGGTCTCGAGGCCGGCACGGTTGATACTGTTGTTTACGATTTTAGCAGCAAGACCGATGTTGCTTAAAAGTCTCGACAATTCGCCCTTTGCATATTTGAAAGCCGATTGTCTCTGAATTATAACCTCGTCAAGGGTTATGAATCTGTTTGTAGCCATAATAATTTTATTGTTTTTTTGTTCGTTTTTCGTCTTTAAAATAAAACACGAAAGTACGTCTTTTCTTTTACATGGGCAAAACAATTCTTATTTTTCTATCTCCACTGCTATTATCTCTATCCGTCGTTCGCGGGCGGCAGCAGGATTATAGACCGAATTGCGCTGGTCGTTGCGGTCGTCGCTCACGTTGGCAGCTGCCATCGTCTTGCCGAATGCTACGAATTTGTATTCAATCTGACCGCTTTCGATGTACTGGCGCAAGACGCCGTCTTCGTACTCGTCGAAAAAGTTCACAAGCGACGAAATCCTTCGTTTGGCAAGGTTGTTGTTGTATTCAACTGTGTTGAGAGGACTGGTGAAGCCCTTTATCGTTATTGCCACCTTCTGTCCGCTTTCGAGCAGTTCCTTCATCATCTTGGTGAATTCGATGAGGCGGTTGTAGTTTTCCTCGACCATGCTCGAGAAGAAAACATCGATGCTGTCGACTGCCTGCTCGCGGCGGGTGCGGTCGAGGCCTTTCGAGAACTCGCGACGATATTTTTCCTGCATCTGCATGTAGCTGAAATAGGTGTCGCTATAATTCTGATTTGTGATTGTGTCCCACGAATTTGGATTTGGAATGTCGTTGTGGAAGTACAAGCTTATCGGCACAAGCAAACGTGTGCGCTGGGTAAGCGTGGCTATCCTTATTTCGGTTTCCATTGCTATGCGTTCCTCTTCGCTAACGAACTTTTCGATGTTGTAGTAGAAAATATCGTTGCAGCAGCTTTGATGCGTCTGTGCCAATGCGCCTTTGCGGTTGCTGGTGAGGAAAGCAATGCCTTCTTCTGGATATACCTTGTAGTAGATGTCGTTTTGAGCCGAATTTATCGGATAGCCAAGATTTTTCACCGTATCCCAGACCCTAAAATTCCCTTTGGTGGCGAAAATGTCGAATGCACCTATTGTCTGGAAATGGTTGGAACTGAAATACAAGGTAGAATCGGTTGTGGTGTAGAAAGGTGTGATTTCGTCGCCAGGCGTGTTTATCAGCGATATGGTGTCGTAAAACTGGGCAAAGCGTTCGTCTTCGATTATCGGGCGTCCGATATTTTTCACTGTTCCGAAACTGCCGTCGGGTAGAATTTCGCACGAATATATGTCGTAACCACCTTCGCCTCCAGGTCGGTTGCTCGACCACAGCAATATGTCGGGACGATAGCCAAACTCGATGAGGTGAGGCTGGGTCGAATTGTAGCCCTGCGGATTTATCTTTTCTGGCAAGATCTGCGGTTCGCTCCAGCCGTCGTCGGTGCGTGTGCACTGGTAGATGTATGTGTTGCCTGTTGCGAAGTTGTCGGTAAGTGAAAAGAAAATCCGCTTGCCGTCGCTGCTCATGCAGGGATTCGACATGTCGGCACTCGCAAGCGCATCGAGGTCAAGTTCGACAGCATTGGAAAAGTTGTCGTTTTCGGTGCTATATATCTTTGATATATAGAATTTCGCCGAATCGTTTTCGGGACGAATCGACGAAAATAGCACCTTGTTGCCCGACAGCGAAGCTCCGAAATCGCTGTAAACCGAGTTCATACCTTCGTCGGCATGCTTTATTTCCACTGCCTGCGGACGGTTTTGCTGTTTCCACGCATATTCGCAGTTCAGAATTTCCTGCTCGGCTTGCTCAGCTTTTGCCTTGTCGCCCTTGAAATTGTCTTTCTTCGCTGCCGTCATAAACCGCTTGAAGAAATATTGCGCCCTCATGAAGTCTTCGTTCGACTTCAGCATCTGAGCATAGTAGTAGGTTGCATCGGGATATTTGTTTTCGGTTTTGTCGACCAATGTCTTGTAATGCACGAGAGCATTGGCGTAGTCGTTGTCGAGGCGGTAGGCTTCGGCGGTTTTCCACACTACGTCGTACATCTTGCTGTCCTGCTTCAGGGCTTCCTCGTAGAGTTTTGCCGCACCATAGAAGTTTTTCTGTTTCATGGCATTGTCGCCGCTGAATATCAAGCTGTTGATGTCACGTTCTTGAGCCATTGCCATGCACGAAACGACCACAAACAGCCACAATGCGATAGTTTTTCGCATCTGCACTGTTATGGTTCTTGCTATCGTTACATGAATTCGGGACATTTCCTATAGTATTGTGTTTCTAGTGGTTTTGGCTTGGAGTAGATGTATATCAGCGAAAGTTCGATACCTCCGTTTCCGCGGCTGATGCTGGTGAGTTTCGACAGGTTGATGTCGTAGTTGACGAGGAAGCGTACGTTGTAGTATTGGATTCCGGCGCAAAGTATTCCAGCGTCGCTTGTGCGGGCGAAGATGCCGAAATAAACGGCCTGCAGCCCTATGGGGTTGACGTTCATACGTCCCAGAGCGCCAATGTCGAATTCGAGGTATTTCTGCTGTACCATGCTGTAGAACATTGGTGCTATCCAGAAATCGTCCTTGACGTTAATGTCGCCTGTGGCGTGGACAATCCATTTTGCAGGCAGTCGCGAGTCGGTGCTGCCGAGGAATGCTTTGTGTGGCTGGTGCGGATGAGCTACCGAGAATCCAGCTTCGGCGGTCCAGTTGTCTTTTAGTCTGAGTATCACGTTGGTACCGATGGCGCAGTCGAAGTATCCGAAAGAGGTTTTCTGCCATTGTTCGCCCGAATCGCGGTTGGGGTCGTATCCGTCGGTTACGTACTGGTTGCCGAAGTTGAGTCGGTCGGTCTGTATTCCGTGGTGGGCGTAGCCTGCCGAGAGACCTGCGCCAGCGAGTATTTTGCCTGCCATGAATGGGTAGTAGTAGGCTGCACCGAGCATAATTTGTGTGGTTCCGAATTTGCCATCGCCGGCCACATCGCGGTTGATTACTATGCCGAGACCAGACTGGTCGTCGTTGGTAAACAGCGACTTATGCGAATAATCGACGCTGCCTGCGAAAGTGCGGTATGCCTTTGTGAACGAGTTCCACTGGTTTTTGTTGTTGAGCACGGCACGCCAGTCGCCGTCGAAATGACCGCAGTTGGCTGGTGTGGTCTGCATGGGTGTGGAGTAGAACTGCGAGAAATGGATATCCTGTGCGAAGACGTTAGCCGTCGCGAAGAGGATTAAAATCGCATATATGTAAAAATATTTACCCATAAAAACACAAAGGTAATGATTTTTTTGTTCATCGCGATGCTCGGAACGATTTTTTTACCACGAATGTACAAATGGGTTCCTTCGCGGTACTCGGAACGAATCTTTTACCACGAATCTCACGAATCCTCACGAATCTTTAGATCGGCGTAGCCAATATTTTTTTTCGACTTGCCGAAAAAAATTGCATGCTATCTCTCATTCGTGTAGATTCGTGTAATTTGTGGTTGCTTTTTCTGTTCGAAGCGTATAGCGGAGAACATTTTGTGATTGTCTTTGTGCTTTTTAGTGTAGCAAAAACATTATAATACAATTCGTTTTATCACAACTCCATTGGTTTCTCCGAAATTTACAAGCATACCTAATTTCATTTTGCATGCTTTTAAGTAATTCATAACTTGAGCTATGTGTGCATCCATTAATTGAGATACGGATTTAAGTTCAAGAATTATTTTGTCGTAACATACAATATCAGGAATAAAAGTGTGTTGTAGGATGATGTCATGATAATGTATTTTTATTTCTGGTTTCGAAACAAATGGAATTCCACGCTTACTAAGTTCGTATTCTAATGCTTCGTGATATACGCTTTCAAGAAAACCATTTCCAAGGGTGTTATACACATCATATATTGAACGAGTTATTTCGTATGATTCTTTTTTGTATATAATTTCAGTCATAATTACATCAATGTTTGTAATACAAAAGTATTTATTTTTTTTGTTCCTTGCGGTGCTCGGAACGATTTTTTTACCACGAATCTCACGAATCCTCACGAATCTTTAGATCGGCGTAGCCAATATTTTTTTTCGGCTTGCCAAAAAAATTGCTATCCCTCATTCGTGCAAATTCGTGTTATTCGTGGTCGTATTTTATTCGTTTTGAGCTTGCAAAAACCTTATTTGTGTTATTGCTTACGCGAGCTAAAGGTTGGTTACGCCGAGCTAACGGTTCGTGGTTGTGTTATTCCTTCTAGTTTTGAGCGCAGCGAAAAAACTTGTTAAATCATCTTATTTTATCATTTGTGTAACCTTTCTTATTTATGTTTTGCGGTTAAATATATAATCGCAATTTTGCTTGTGCTGGGTGGTGAAATTTCCCTAAATTTGTAAGTTTTAGATTTGAATTTTGTAAAAGGTATTTTATGAAGATAAACGGCTCAGTAGCAGCTAATTCCTATTTGTTAGATGCTGTTACGAATAACATAGATTATGGCACTTCTGTGCGCTCCTTTTCCTTGCATTCCGTAAGGTCCATTATCATGAAGTTGATGATGGTGGTGATGATTGTTGGAGGATGGAATGTGGTGTGGGGGCAAACGACGGTGACTGATGTTTTAAATAGAGCATTAACAGGTGTTACAGAAACTTCATATACTGATTGGTCAGGCAAAACTAGTAATTCTGCAGCTGTTTATGCAGGGCAAAGCGCTGGAGGAAATAGTTCAATTCAGTTAAGAACTAAAAATAGCAATTCTGGTATTATTACCACAACGTCTGGCGGTAGGGTAAAAAAGGTAATAGTTACATGGAACGATAATACGGCAAGTGGGCGAACATTAAATGTATATGGTAAAAATTCTGCCTATTCGGCGGCTACAGATTTGTATGGTACAAGTACTCAAGGAACATTACTAGGAACCATTGTTAAAGGCACGTCTACAGAACTGAATATTTCTGATGGCTATGAATACATTGGTTTGCGTTCTGCTAGTGATGCTATGTATCTTACTGAGATTAAAATAATATGGACTACTGCTCCATCCACCTATTCCGTCACTTACAATGCCAATGGAGCCACCTCGGGCAGTGTGCCTACAGACAACACTCCATACTCATCGGGGGTTTTAGTAACAGTGAAAGGAAACACTGGCTCTCTTGTCAAAACAGAGCATACTTTTTCTGGCTGGAATACAGCAGCCGATGGGACGGGAACAGATCGTGCTGTTGGTTCAACTTTTAATATTACATCGAATACTACTTTGTATGCAAAATGGGTACCAAACCAATATAATGTTACATGGCATGTGGGAGGTAATACACCAGAACAAACTGGTCCATATAATTATGGTTCAACCATCCCCGCTGGTGATGTTCCTACACCTACGTCCAGTGATTGCGACGGAAAAACTTTTGTGGGTTGGTCGACTACCGAAGTCGCTGAAACCGACGTTGAACCAACCTTAACTACCCCAGCAGGCGCTACCGTTAGTGGAGCAATGAATTTTTATGCGGTATTTGCAGAAGTAAGTGTGGGCGGTTCTGCTGAGTATACAAAAGTGACATCTTCGCAAACCGACTGGACAGGCAAATATCTTATTGCATATGATGATGAAACATTTATGGATGGAGCGTTGGCAGGAGGAACCTCTGGAATAGGTGCTGGTGGCGCTTCAATAGATCCCGGCAGCAACTTGGTCGGCAATACTATTAATGTCTCATGGGGAGATGCACATTGCCTAGAAGTTGTTTCTGTAGCTGGTGGATATGTAATGAAAACTTTAACAGGTGATTATATATATCACACAAGTACTAATAGTAATGGTTTGGCATCGACTGCTAATTTAAGCACGGCAGAAGATCATCCGTTGGCTTTTTCATTTATCAATGAAAATAATATTGCAATATCTATTGCAAATCTTGATCCAACACCTCTTCTTCATTATAATACAGGACAATCTGGATTTTTTAGATTTTACCAAAATGGAGGACAAGAACCTATATATATGTACAAAAGATGTGGCGTCGCAACTTATTCCGCTTACTCCACTTCCTGTGTTCCTTGTGAAGCAGACCCTGCAATTTCGTCAACAGCACTTAATTTTTCAGACATAACGTCTTCGTCGGTAACAGTTGAAGCACCAGGTGGCATAACTTCGTTCGGAGAAAACTGCCATATCAGAAGCTATGGCTTTGTATATGGCACATCGGCCAATCCGACGCTTACAAGCGGAACCGTAGCGGTAGCAGGAACTTCCTATACAACTATTAATTCAAGTTTCAATAAAGTTATCGATGGCTTAAGTCCATGTACGATCTATCATGTGCGTGCATACGCAACCAATGGACATGGTACTGTGTATGGTTCTGACTGTACGTTCACAACAGGTAGCGATGCAGAAATAATAGGACTGATATCTGTAAATGGAGAAACTTCTGCTACTTTATATTGGAATCTTATCGGAGAGCCGTGCGTAAGTGGTCACTATGTCGTAATATGCAGGCAGGGAAGCAGCGATATAGCTTCTTCGTGTAGTAATTTTACTTCGATTACCGCCAATGAGGCATTTGGTAGCGGAACACAAACAAGTACTGGCGAGTATGCTGTGTACTCGGGTTCGGAAACATCGGCGGCGATAAGCAATCTCACTTCTGGTTCAACATACACGGCAGCAGTTTTCTATGTCGACGATAGCGGAAACTGCTTGCTCCGAGAACAGATTACATTCGAATATATTTCAATAACGTTATTGGAACCTGGAGACTTGGCAATTGTAGGGGTTGACTATAATATTGATAATAATATTGAGGGAATTTATTTTAGCGGAGATGAGATTAGCTTTGTAATTTTCAAGTCGATAAAAAAGGGAACCACAATTGAGATTACCGATAACGGATATGAAAGAAAGTTTCCTGGCTTGTGGGGAACCTCAGAAGGAATATTGCGTTTTACATGGAATGGTAATTCTGTATTGCCCGAAGGAAGCTTCATAACCATAATGACAAGAAGAGACAATATAAAATCTAACAACAATCTGAACGACTCGATTGCCATTTATGTGAATAATGAAAGAAGTTTAAATTGGCAGTTTTCTTTTGAAGGCAATGATTTCGGATTCAATGATGAAGATCAAATCTGGATAATGCAGGGTGGCGAGTGGATAGAAGACTTGTCTGTTGACGTGTCTGGTGCTGATGGAGACCATAAACATAATATGAAATATACAGGAAATGTCCTTTATGGTTTTACGGCAACGGGTTGGATGTCGACATATGGATATGATTTACCCAAGGGATCTACTTTATATCCTGGATGCGAGTGTTTTATGACTGACATAACGTTTAATCCTGGTGGACGTGTAAAGTATAAGGGAACTATTTCAGGAGAACGTTCTAAGTATGAATGGATTGGGCTGATGAATGATATTTCGAATTGGGAAAAATTCACTAGTACAGAAAATTATCATAATTCGGCTGTACATAATTACACAGCTATTAGTACACCTCTTCGCATTTCTCATTCGGTTCCAACTACAAACGAGTGGGCTGGGTACAAAGATAACAGTTGGTGCAATTGTGCAAACTGGTATTATCTGATTGTACCCGACAGGAATACCGATGTTACAATTCCCGAAATAACTTCGCCTCGGAATATTGTGAATATACCGGCAAATGATATTGTTGAGTGTAAAAACTTGACAATAGAAGATGGCGGTAGTTTGTCATCAAACGACAGCGATGCAGAAATGTCGGTATATGGAAATCTGGTTGTGGAAAGCGGAGGTCAGCTTAGCCTTGCCAATACAAATCCAATGACCTTGAAACTAAATGGAAACCTTTCGAGTGAAGGCAATTTTACAACATATAGGGGGTTGTCGATGGATTTGCTTTCTGCATCGGCACAGATTATCGGCGATGTTTCGTCTGGAGACTTTGCACTTAATAATTTGACTTTCCGTGCTGATGGAAATACCTTCGATGCTACTACCATTAAGCTATTCGGAAACTTAAACGACCTGTCGCCATCGAGCAACGGTCTTGGCACTCAGGAAATACATTTTGTTGGCGATGTTCAGCAGACAATTAATAATAATACTGCAATTTCGAATGTTACTATTAACAATACAAGTGATGATGGCGTTGTTGTGGCAAGTGGTAAGATTTTGAATGTTTCTGCTGAGGCAATATTTGTAGATGGCGTTGTTAACGGCAACGTCACCTTCTCCGCCTCTGCGACTTCTGCCGGAGCAAGCACCAACAGCTACGTCGATGGCACTGTAACCAAAAAGGCTAACGCTTCGGCTTTCACCTTCCCGACAGGAAGCAACGGGGTGCTGGGTACACTTGAAGTTAGCAGTCTGGATGCCGATACCGACCTCAAGTTCAACCACGAGCCCGATGGTTTCGACGCTTCCGAAATGCCTGTGTGGTGGAATCAGAACAATATGTGCGGTCCTAACGAGGGCAATGCCAAGTTCGACCATGTGACCAACATGTACTTCTGGAATCTTGGAACTTCGGCAACAATTGCAGATGCGGTTTTCTCTGTTTCGGCCGACGACGACGTGCATTTCAATTCCGAAACCATCGAACACGATAATGCCGACATCGATATGGCAATCTACGACGGCTGCTGGAAAAATCTTGGTGGAACGGCTGCAACGTCAGATCCATATCATCTGATTTCGGTAAGCGATGTCGATTTGCCTGCCACACGCGCCGGCGGCGATAAGGTCGTAACCTTCGGTTCTATCGACCACAACACGCTTCTGCCAATCGAATTGACGGCGTTCTCTGCGGAGTGCAATGGAGGCTACGCAAAGATTTTGTGGACTACCGCAACCGAACGCAACAACGACTACTTCGTGCTCGAACGTTCTAGCGATGCAATCAATTTCGATGAGGTGGCACGTCTGGCAGGAGCAGGGAATTCTATTAATCCCATCGACTATACCTATATAGATAATAACGTTCACGGTGGCGACATCTTCTATCGTCTTGTGCAGGTCGATTACGACGGTACAAGGTCGGTTTCGGAAATAATTGCTGTAAACTGCGCCATCGATGCCGACGGCGAACCCGAAATGGCTGTATATCCTAACCCGTTTGCCAACGACCTTACTCTCCATTTCGAAAACTTTGGCGATAGAGTGGCACTTGTCGAGGTATATGATATGCTCGGCAGAATGCTTGTTTCTCGCAAAGTTGTTTGCTCACAAAACGACTACGAGTTTGTATTGCCTCTCGGCGGTTTGCCCGACGGTGCGTACAACGTAAGGGTTAGTGCAGAGGATGTTGTGATAAATAGGCAGGTGGTGAAGAATAGATAAAGCGCCGCAGGCATAGAACGGCGCAGCCCTCAACGAAGTTAAACCTTGAACGTTGAACCCAGAAACAAAAAAGCGGAATCAGATGCTGAAACAAGTCCAGCATGACCTTCCGCTTTTTTAGAAACGTGCAACATTCAAACGGCTTTAGCCACTGAAACGGCGTAGCCATTCAAACGTGCAGAGCACATATAAATTGATATGCCCTTTGTTATTTTATGCGGCTTATGCCGTCATAATTTATGTGCTGATGCTTTTTCAGGAAGTCGAAAATGATTTCGTTGGAGCGAGGAAATTCCTTGCCATTATGCTTGCCGTCGAATCCATAAACACTTGCCATATAGCTGTTTATTGCAATGGTGTACTTTGCGTTTAGGTCGAGGGGCTTGCCGTTGTCGGGAACTATTTCGATGCTTTCGATTTCCTCGTATTCGTTGCTGTGCAATATGCAGGTGCAGCCCGAGCAGAGCATCGGGAAATCCCCGGTCTTGTTGCAAGCCATTTCGAACATATCCATTATCTCCTGTCCGCTTACCTTATATTTCATTATGATGTTGTCGAACGGCTCTATCTGGTAGATGTCCTTGGCGGTGATTTGTCCCTTTGCTAACGATTTTAGCCTGACACCACCGGGATTCTGGAATGCCATGTCCGACTTTGTGTGTTCGCGTATTGCATCGGCCAAAAAGTAGCCTAGTTGCTCTTTGTTGGTTGTCTCGGCATCGGTGTAGCCGACAACACGGCTGAAAATGTCGAGGCTGCCAAATTCATCTACTAGCTTTTGTATATTTTCGTCCTTTTTAGCAAAGTCTTTGACCGAAAACACCTGTTGCGCCTTGTAGTCGATTTTGCCATTTGTGAAGTAGAATACACTTACCGTCAGATAGTTGAGATTTTTACCTGACTGGGTTATCATTGTGTTTCCGATGAGTTTTGTGCGCTCAATCTTCTTGTGCGAGTGACCGCCGAAAATTGCATCGAACTGGGGAAATTTTTTGGCAATCTCAATGTCGGCTTCCAATCCGCAGTGCGATATAAGGAATAGCATGTCGCATTGTTTTCGCAGGTACATATATTCGGGCAAAACATCTTCTATTGGTTTGAACGACACTCCTTTGGCATATTTTGGATGGAAGTCGGGAATTCCGTTTACACCTACTTGTATGCCACCTATGAACCCGATTTTCAGGCCTTTGTAGTCGATAATTTTGTAAGGCTTTATGTTGATGCTATCGTCGAAGTAGACATTGGCGCAAACATAGTCGAAATCCGACCAGCCAACAACATTTCGCAGACCTTCAACACCAATGTCGAATTCGTGGTTTCCAAGTGTTGATAGGTCGAAATGCACTTCGTTCATAAGTTTTGTAATAGGGTAGGATGGCTTGGGGTAGCGGTCGTTCACGGGGTGACCTGTGCGGTTGTCGCCTGCCGAAATCAGAAGCAGGTCGGGATATTGTTTGCGCAGGGTGTCGAGCAGGGCGGCGAACTGTGGAAAATTGTCGATGTTGCCATGCATGTCGTTCACCGAAATCACATACAGCACCTTTTCGTCGGTCTGCTGGGCATTGACTGTGCCTACAGCAAACAGCAATGCCGAAGCTATGCTAATTAAAAGCAGTGCAAATTTTGTACGACTTATGGTGCTATGCATGTCTTGAAAAAAATGTTATTCGGATATTTTTTGTTTTAAAGTCTCAACATCGATAGGCACAACGCCGACCTTTTCGCATACTATGCCACCAGCAAAGTTTGCTATGCGTGCAATTTCACGGATGTCTTCTGATGCGGTAAGCAGAAGCGAAGCCACGCTTATAACAGTATCGCCTGCACCCGAAACATCGACGATGTCGCGTATCTGGGCAGGAATGTGGACATAGTTTTTTTGAGTGCAGATGAGTATGCCGTTTTCCGACAGGGTCACCATCAGTATGTCGATGTTGTTGTTCTGCAAAAAATCCTTTGCATACGGCTTCAGTGTTTCTATGTCGGTGGTGCGGTCGATTTTGCAGCCTTCGCAGAACTCCTTGAGGTTGGGCTTGAACATGGTAACATATTTGTATGCGTCGAAGTTGCGCTTCTTCGGGTCGACGGTTACCTTGATTTTGTTCTGTCGGCACAACATTGTAATGCGGTGTATGATGTCGGGCGAAAGCAATCCCTTGTCGTAGTCCTCGAAGATGAGCACGTCGATATGTTCGTTCTCGATAATCTGCGAAATGCGGAACATCAGTATTTCCTTCAGCTCGTCGGAAATCTGCGAAGCGTCCTCGTCGTCGATGCGAAGCAGATGCTGACCTCCGCTTATGATGCGCGTCTTGGTGGTTGTCTTGCGGTTCTCGCTGCTGATGATGCCGTTGTCGGGGAGATTGTTTTCCTTTAGCAATTGTTTGAATATTAAACCTTTGGCATCGTTACCAATTATCGAACAAAGGTAAACTTCGGCACCGAATGCAGCGATGTTGAGTGTAACGTTTGCAGCTCCGCCGAGGCGATATTTTCTGTCGGTTACCGAAACCACTGGCACTGGCGCTTCTGGCGAAATACGGTCAACTTTACCCATCATGTATGCATCGATCATCACATCGCCGACGACTATGGCCTTTTTGCCTGATAATTTCTCAAATAGTTCGTTATAGTTATGCATTTCCTTATATTAGTCCTTTTTTGTTAATCCATTTGATAGCTTCGTGCTTGGCAACCTTGTCGAGTTGCGAACTGTTTTGTACAACGAAATTGGTAACCCATTCGTAGTCGGTTTTCGAATAATCCCTGAGGGCAGAGCCTATCGACTTATTTATTATAAGGTTGTCGGTGTTCATGTTTTCTACGATGAACTTGTGCAGGATTTCAGGGTTGGTATCCGCCTTGAATGAGCGTTGGTACATTATGGCCGACGACTTAAGCCATGGATTTTTTGACTGACTCCACGAGTTGAGGAATTCCATAGCTGTATTCGGATAAATCTTGGCAAAAGCCGACACAAGTTCCGATGTTATGGTTTCGATAGTGTCCCAGGCTGGTTTGGTAAGCAGCAGGCTTTCGATGAAAACTATATCGGTTTTTGTCCACATTTTCTTGCGTTTAGCAAACAATGCTATGCCGAAATACAGATATTCGCGTTCTTTTAATGAGAAAAATTCCCTAATTATATTTTTGGTGTCGTCGATTTTGGGCATTGGATAGTTTTGGAAGATTGTCTTGAATATGTTTTTCAAGTCAACCAACCTAATCCCCAAGAATTTAAGAGTATTCTTCGTCGCTCTCGACATTGCTTGGGCAGTTTTAATATTCCTATATCGTTCCATAAAGGAACTTACATTTTTGGTATATTCTCTCATAAGAATATTTACTGATATAATTTCGGCAAAGTTATAAATAATAATTTGCAATTCCTACGAAAATGCTTTTGTATGTATTCGGATAATTCAAATCCTTGGTATTGTCATGATAATTATTCTTATCTTTGTGCGATGTTTTAAATAAATGAATATGAGAAAAGTTTTATTTGTATTTGCATTTTTGTTGGTCAATATGCTTTCGTTTGCCGATTCACCGTTGACGTCTTCCAAATTCTACCAGCATTACATCGGCAATCCGCTTGTATACGAAGCTTCCGAAACACACGATTTGTCGTGGGATATGGCCGAATATATCCTCGATGCCAATAATCCGATAGCCATAAAGGTAGCAATAATAAATGCACTTAGCTGGGGCGACAAGGCCGAGGGGAACTACAGCGGGCTTGTTTCGATTGCAATGGATGTAAAGCAGCCGCCATCAGCAAGCAAGCTTTTCAATATTCTCGACGGGAAAACGCTTATTTGTTTTGCCTACCTGAAGGCTTTGAGCGACTATTTCGATGTTAAGGGAGCCGTAAAGATGGCTAAGATGGCACAAAAGAAGGACAAGGACAGCTATTGCGTCAACTTTATTGCTGCACTTATACAGTCGCAGGACGACTTTAACGCAAACAAATGGGCTATGGTTTATACTGTCCTCGACAAAGTTAACAATACCACTTGGCGCTACGATGACCTGTCGGACGAGGCCGCGGCAAGTGTCATGGAATACATAAACCTGTACAGGCCTGAATAGGAAAATCGACATATTTTTTAAGTTTGTTTTGCAGGTTCAATAAAAAGTGTTATCTTTCCCAACAAAATTTTAGGCATGAGTACTCGCAAGGTCGGCTTTTTCCGTTTTCTGCTGCTTTGGCCGCTGTCGCTTATATACAAGTTTATAGGCGACATGAAGAATTTTATGTACGAAAACCATATCCTCAAGTCGAAGGAGTACGATCTGCCAATAATCTCTGTAGGCAATATAAGTGTCGGCGGAACGGGCAAGACCCCGCATGTGGAGTATGTGCTGCGTATGCTCAAGGACGACTTCAAGACAGCTATGCTCAGTCGCGGTTATAAGCGCAAGACCAAAGGTTTCCGTATTGTTGAGGCCGACGACGACTACACGCTGTGTGGTGACGAACCTTTGCAGGTAAAACGCAAATTCGGTGACGAGGTGGTGGTTGCTGTGTGCGAAAGTCGTACCGCAGGTGTCGAAAAGCTGCGCGAACTATACCCCGACCTTAATGTCATCATCCTCGATGATGCCTTCCAGCACCGCCGCATAAATCCTGGACTGCACATGTTGCTCATCAACTACAACTATCCAATCGCTACCGACCATGTGCTTCCGCTGGGTCGTCTGCGCGAGTCGAAGTCGAACGTGCATAGGGCGCATTTGCTGGTATATACAAATTGTCCGCCCAAGCTTACGCCTATCGAAAGACGAATACTTACAAAGGAAGTAGGCGTGCTGCCATATCAGCATCTTTCGTTTACCGATGTGCTTTACGAGGATCCAAAACCGGTATTTGGCAATGCAAAGAAATTGAACTATGATAGGCTCAAGGATTGCAACGTGCTTGCTGTCACTGGAATAGCCCATCCGGAGAATTTTGTCGAGATGCTCATGGATAAGTCGAAAGGTGTGATTCATATCCCATTTTCAGACCATCATGCATTTTCGTCGTCCGACATTGCCAAAATCCAGAAGACTTTCGACGAAATGAGCGCACCGAAAGTTTTGGTTCTTACCGAAAAGGATGCTGTTCGCTTGAAAACCAACAAGTTCCTCGCCGATAAGATTAAGTCGAGCATGTACTATGTGCCTATCAAGATTGACTTGCTCTGCGACGAGGAAGAAAAGAAATTGTTTAACAATCAAATAATCAGTTATGTCAGAAACAACAAACGCTACAATAAACTTTATAACAACTCGCTTTAAGGAAACTCCCGAAGTTGGCATTATTCTCGGAACAGGACTTGGCGGTCTTGTCAGGGAAATCGATGTCATAGATGAAATTCCGTATAGCGAAATTCCTGATTTCCCCGTTTCTACCGTAGAGGGACACAGCGGGAAACTCATTCTTGGCCGTCTTGGCGGTAAGGTTGTGGTGGCAATGCAGGGCCGTTTCCATTATTACGAGGGTTATTCGATGAAGCAGCTTGTTTTTGCAACAAGGACATTGATACGCCTTGGCATAAAGTACCTTTTCGTATCGAATGCCAGCGGAGGCGTTAACCCCGATTTCGAGATAGGAGACCTAATGGTTATTACCGACCATATCTGCATTATGCCAAATCCGCTTATCGGCAAGCACAATCCCGAAGATGGAGACCGTTTCCCCGACATGAGCTGCGTTTACGACAAGTCGCTCATTGCCAGTGCCGAAAAAGTTGCCGCCGAACTTGGATACAAGTTGCAGAAGGGCGTTTACCTTGCAACCACGGGACCAACCTTCGAGACACCGGCCGAATACAGGTATTTCCGTGTAATTGGTGCCGACACAGTTGGAATGTCGACAGTGCCAGAGGCTATTGTTGCCCGCCAGATGCGCGTCCCCTGCTTTGCAATGTCGATAATTACCGACCTTGGCGTGCCGGGTAAGATTGTGGAGGTTTCGCACGAGGAAGTGCAGAAGGTCGCTGCTGTTGCCGAATCGAAGATGACGGAAATTTTTACAAAGATGATAGAAAGACTTTAATTTTGAATTATTACAATCATAACACAGCAATGAAGGAGATTTCGGATAGTTTGATTCACACAGTTCTCCGTTCCGTATCACTGGTTCATCATAACTTCCGAAATGACGTAAACCGTCATTCCACAAAGCAGAACGAACAGGCGTAGGTACGAGCCTTGTGAGTTCGCTTATGCGGAATCTCCCATGAGAAAAATTGCGATAATTATTTTATGTTAGAGAAATAGATAGGAGAACGATGGATTCGAAAAGACAGACACAGGTCGCAGGCTTGGTTCAGAAAGAACTGGCCAATATTTTACAGTTTAAATTCAACGGATTGGTGCCAGGCAGGTTGCTTACAATAACAGGCGTGCGCATGTCGCCCGACCTCGGATTGGCAAAGGTTTACCTCAGCATATTCCCGTCAACCGACGGACAGTCGATAATAAAGGAAATAAACGCAAACGTTTCGCGCATCCGCTACGAACTCGGCAATGCTATCCGCAACGATGTGCGCCGTGTGCCCGAACTTGTATTCTACCTCGACGATAGTTTCGATGAGGTTGAACGTATCGAAAAGGCATTGAAATCATAAATGTCCTTCCCGTTCTACATAGCATCACGATATCTGGTATCGAAGAAGTCGCGCAACGCGATAAATATAATCTCGATAATCTCGGTAATTGGAGTTGCGGTCGGTACTGCCGCTCTGATTATTGTGATGTCGGTGTTCAACGGCTTCGAGGACTTGCTCACTCGTCTCAACAATTCGTTCGACCCCGACATAAAGGTGCTTCCCGTCACGGGCAAGACCTTTGTTCCCGACAGCAACTTCGAATCGGCAATGCAGTCTTGCGACTTCGTTTCGTCGGTATCGTATACCCTAGAGGAAAATGCCCTGCTGCAATACAATGACAAGCAGGTAATAGCCACGGTAAAGGGTGTGGACGACAAATTTTTCCAGATTACTGGGCTCGATACCATGGTGGTACGGGGCGATGCATTGCTTTATACAGGGAAAGCTTCGTGCGCCATAATGGGTGCGGGCGTGGCCTACTCGATGGGGGTGATATGCGACTATCTTGAGACGCTGTCAATAAGTGTACCTAGCCGTACTGCCGAAATCAAGGGTAACTTCAGCGATGCAGCATCCGACTTGCTTAATAATGTAACACTCTATCCATCAGGGATTTTTGCAATACAGCAGGAGTACGATGCCCGCTATGTGGTAGTGCCTATTGCCGAGATGCGCCGTTTGCTCGAATTCGATAGAGAAGTCGGTGCTGCCGAAATAAAACTCAAGCCACAAACTTCTCCCGATGAGGCGGTAAAACAGCTTTCGGCAAAGCTAGGCGACAAGTTCAAGATTCTCGATCGCAACATGCAGCACGAATATTCGTACAAGATAATGCAGTCGGAAAAGTGGGCAATATTTATGATTCTGATTTTCATCTTGCTAATCGCTTCATTCAACATAATCGCCTCTATCACAATGCTTATCATCGACAAGCGCAACGACATTTCCATACTTCGCAGCATGGGTGCCGACGATTCCGACATCCGACGCATATTTTTCATCGAAGGGCTAGGTATAAGTTTTGTAGGTGCTGTAATTGGATTGTTTGTTGGTGGATTAATATGTTGGTTGCAAATGACTTACGGCTTTGTAAAGCTAGGCGATGGAAGCGGTTCGTTTATAATTGATGCCTATCCGGTGGCAATACATCTTATTGATGTACTCTGGTCGTTTGTGGCAGTAATGCTTATCGGACTTTTTGCTGCGTGGATACCAGTAAGGTTTGTAACAAGGAAACTAAAGGAAAATTAATTAAAAAATTGACGATAAATGGAAAACTATAGAATTGCATTGCTGGTTGATGCTGAAAACATTTCGAACAAGTATGCAGATGGAATACTTAGCAGTCTGACCAAATACGGTCGCGTTATAGTGAAGAATGCCTATGTTTCGGTCGATGAAAAAGGCGCAGTTACGCCGTATTCCTGGATAAACACTTGCAAGAACAAAGGTATGCACCTTGTCACTCAGACACGCAATGCATCGGGCAAGAATTGTGTCGATTCGAAGCTTATCATCGATGCCATGGATATTTTGCATCAGAACAAGGATGTGGATTGCTTCTGTCTGGTGTCGAGCGACAGCGACTTTACAACCTTGGCATCGCGATTGCGAGAGACTGGTAAATATCTTATAGGTATGGGCGAAAAGAAAACCATTGTCACCTTGCGTAAGGCTTGCGACGAGTTCATCGAGCTGGAGCGTGTCGAGACTGATGCGTCGCTCAACAAGTACCGTCATGCAGTTGCCGAGGGCGAAGATGTGCCGCCGGTATCGAAGGAGTTTATTTCCAGTGCTGTTCGCAAGATGGTTGCCGACAACATGGCCAACGACAAGCCTACGAATCTGGCCGAAATCGGTACTCGCCTGAAGAAGATGTACCCCGACTTCGATTCGCGAAACTACGGATTTTCTCAGCTTGGAAAGTTCCTCGCTTCGCTTGATGGTTTAAGTGTCGAAAATTCGGAGGTGGAACTCGTTGCAAAGGATAAGAAGCGTAAAAAATAAGCCCGTTATTCGGGTTTATTTTTGTTTGATGCGTTCTTGCGGATCTGTTCTTCAAGTTTTCTCTTGTGGCGTTTTGTAAGCCAGCCTATAAGCAGGTTGAATACTTCGAGTCCTATGAGGACAAGGGCCGTTGAGACAATTGCCAGTATGTACATACCGCCTCCGCATGCAAGTCCGATGGCTGCTGTAACCCATACGCCCGCTGCGGTGGTGAGTCCGCGTATTACGTTTTCGCTTTTGTGAAATATAATTGTTCCTGCGCCTATGAAACCTATACCTGTAACTACTTGCGCAGCAATACGTGCAATGTCCCAGCGTTGTTCTTCGCCGAGTTTGATTTCCGAAAAACCGTAGGCCGACACAATCATGAACAATGCCGAGCCCAATGCTACTAGAAAATGTGTGCGCAGACCGGCCTCTTTTGCGCGGTATTCACGCTCAAGCCCTATTGCTCCGCCAAGCATGGCAGCTACAAAAATGCGCAATATGAATTCCCATGTCATATCCATGCTGCAAAAATATAGATATTATCGATTTGTTGATGCTATTTTTTTGGATAAGACGCAAATTTTGCATCTGTATGTGCTATCGTTGCCTGTCACGCCCACAGATTGTCGATTATCCATTGTCGATTATTAATTATCAATTGTCCATTGTCAATTGTCCATTCTCCATTATTTTTGCATCGCATTTGGGGAATTAGCTCATCTGGTAGAGCGTCAGGTTCGCAATCTGAAGGTGGTCGGTTCGAGTCCGATATTCTCCACAAAAAGCCGACATTGTCGGCTTTTTTTATCGTTCTACAATCATTTTTCTCGTTGTGCACTTCCCGTCAATATCGATGATTCGTGCGAGGTAGGTGCCTTCGGAGAGATTTCCGGTGCTTACAGTATATCTGTCGCAAGGCGGCAATATATTTTCGGAAACGCATCTGCCAGTAATATCGTAAATAGATATGCTAACTATGTCGCGGCCTTCAAAATTTATTTCGGAACTTGCTGGGTTAGGGTAAATTGAAATTTTCAGTTCGTTGTATTCGTCGATTCCAGTTTCGACCACATTGTATGCAAGCTTAAAACCGCCGCCACGTACTGATGAGTTGCTTGTGAAATATATCGTAGCATTGTTGCCTTCGAAATGTATTGGTTCGGGGATAGTATCGCCCGAGAATCTTGCATATTCTCTGCCGTTGCGGTATATTTTCACAAAGTCCTTGCCGTATTCGGTGTCGAGTTCGAGGAATTCGAAGGTGAACGACGATGGATTTTCGGGTGCAATCCTCCAGCGGCAGTTGCTGCCATCGTAGTAGTTCCATCCGTTGCTGCCGTCGGTTAAGGTGTCGCGCATTTCGGTCACGGTTACCGACGAATTGCAGTAGGTCGGTCTTATCGGTTCGTACGACATGTTCCAGCCGTAGCCCGAGACGGTTGCGTCGGAAACGAAGTGAACCAGCATTTCGGTGGAATTAACGATATATGATTCGTCTGGCACGTCGCTGCCGAAGATGCTGGCGACTACAGGTGCTTCGTCGGTGGCACCGGCGTAAATTATTATGTTGTCGCTCTCGTCGATGTCGAACTTGTTGAATTTCAATGTATAGCCTTCTACCGAATCCTGTGCCGAAATTAGCCACGAGCAGTCGCTGTCGGGTGCGTATTCGTTGAGCGGTCCGCTGCCGTCGTCGAGGGTGCCTTCGTAGAAGTTCATGACCTTAACTCCCTCGCAGACTTGGTTTTCGTATTTTGGTGTGGCATTGATAATCACTTCGTGTGCCAGTCGGAAGTTCGAACCACCTGGTGAAAGGCTGCTGACAATGAAAAATCCATCGTACGAACCGCCCCATCCCCAGTTGATGTGGTAGTGTGTCGAGTCGCTGTAGCCGTCGAATACAAAGGCGTGGCCGCTGTTATATACATAGTCGCCCCAGCCTGCATAGTAGAGGGGAATTCGGCGGTCGAGGTGGTTGACGAGGATTCCGTTCCAGATGCTGTCGGGAATTACTGTGTCGTTGTCGATGTTGTCGGGGATTACCGTCGGCAGGCTGTCTTTGAAGATATATCGTGCTTCGTCGTTGTAGCCGAAGTAGTTGCGCATAGTGTAGGCTCCCTTGTGGTTGTTCATGCCGCTGCCGCGCGGACCGTAGTTCATATCTACCGAAACGCCTATATTGTACAGAAGTCGTGCAAGGTTGTCGTTGTAGTCGGTAGGCATAGTGGGCATATAGTCGTAGTCGTAGTGCTGTTGCGAGAAGTCCACCTCGAGGTGTCCGTAGGTTGGATGGTCGTAGCCGTAGCTGCCAGTTCCCTGAGTTGGGTAGCGGAAATAGTTGAAAACCTGGGCGATAGCCGTAGCAACGCAACCTACAACTACGTGACCGTCTTCGCCGGCGGCATCTTCGGGACACATTGAGCTGAAGTATTTTCCTTGGTTCCATTTGGTTGTAAGAAGCGGGTCAACAGTAGGCACTTCGCGGGGTTGGAAATTTTCTGCCGAATAGTGCTCCCATTCGGCGGTTGTGTGCGACGATGCAGACTGTCCGTTCTTTATTGCATAAGCAATTTGTGATGCGTACGATTTCAGCACAGCCTCGATGCTAGGATGGCGGTCGGTTGCATTGCATGGGCTTTCGTACGAAAATGCAAGCAAAGGTTCCACCGAACGGTCAGCCGACACGATTACAAACCCAGTGGGGGCAAGGTTGTACACGTGGAATACTTCGCTCCCGTCGAAAGTTTCGGTATATGAATCGGCAATCTTGTAGTTGCTGGGATTTGCTCCAAGCTCCGAAAAGCGTTCGGCAATTATGTTGTTGGCGATGGTTCGGCCTTCGGTTATGCCTACACTTTGTGCGAAAGCAAGGTTTACGAGCATTATTGCTATTGTTGTGGCAAGTAAAAATCTTTTCATTGTCGTGACATGATTATTTGTATGGTGCAAATGTACTAAAAAAATGTAATTTTAAAAGACGATTTGGAGAAAAAACGACAACTTAAACGCAATGACAAAATCAAACACAAAGGGCTGAATGGCTCAAAGGCTAAAAGCCAATTTCAAACCATCCCAAACCACCTCAAACAACATCAAACAGGCTAAAAGCTATTGTAATATATCCATTTTATTGTACAGACGCAATTCATTGCGTCTCAACTCAACTCAACGGAAACCTATAAACGTGCGAAGCACATAGAAACGCCGCAGGCACAGAAACTTTTATTATCTTTGCCGCCTAAAATTTATACAAATTGACAGCAGAAGAAATAATCGATTCGTCGGTTCCATACGTTACGACCAAGTACACGCTTTCGCGAGTGTTGTCGTTTATGGACACTTTCAAGATATCGCACATGCCAGTCGTTGAAGGCGACAAGTATATCGGGCTTGTGTCGGAGGATGAGATATACGACAGGGATTCGTTCGAGGAGCCAGTTTCGGGCATGGGCGTTCTGCCAGCTCCACATGTGCTTTCGTCGCAGCATATATTCGACGCTCTCGCCGTGGCAGTGCGCTTCAATATTCCAATTGTGCCGGTCATCGATACCGACCACAAGTATTTGGGTTCCATATCGTTGCAAACACTAATGTCGTCAATGGCCAAGATTACAAACGTCGAAGCCAAGGGTGCCGTGCTTATACTCGAAATGGGTGTGCACGACTATTCGTTGTCGGAAATCGCAAGGATAGTGGAGTCGGAAAACGGCAGGATATTGGCATCGTATGTCACTGAATACGAAGATTCGACAAAGATTGATGTTACAATCGTTCTCAACCAGACCGAAATATCGCCCGTGGTAAAGTCGCTCGAACGTTACGGGTACAAGGTAAATGCCTTTTTCTCGGGAGTAAACATGATGGACGATTTCTATCGCGACAGATACGACTTGCTAATGAACTACATGAAGATATGAGAAAAAATCTCCTTGCGTGCATATTGCTGATCTGTTCGGTTTGTGCATTTGCACAGGAGAAATATTTGCATATATCCGAGATTTCGCTTTCGGGAAACGAGAAGACAAAGCCACAGACAATACTTCGCGAGTTCGGCTATTCGGCTGGCGACAGCATTTCGGAGTCCGACATCGACAAGGAAATGCAGGCTTTTGCCGACAATTTGCGCAGGCTTATGCTATTCAACGATGTCGGTGTTTCGTATTCGGCCGATAGTGCAGGAACTGTCGCTGTCGATGTAAAGGTCGTAGAGCGCTGGTACTATTGGGTTTATCCCATACTCGAAATTGCCGACCGCAACCTTACGTCGTATTTCTACTACAAGAATTTCAAACGGATAAACTATGGCGTGGCATTCGACTGGCTCAACTTTTGCGGGCGCAACGAGATGCTCAACTTCAAGCTGAGGCTTGGCTACAAGGAACACTACGCGGTTTCGTATCAGAAGCCCAATATCGGCAGAAGGCGTTGGAACGGAATTTGGCTCAAGGCCGAATTTTTCCGTCAGAAAAACGACATAGCCTACGTGTCGGAATGCAAGCCCGTGTATGCCGACGACGAGGGAAAATATATCCGTCGCATGTTTGATGCTGGTGTGGGCTACGTGTTTCGTCCGCATGTAAACTACGAATTTTCGTTGTCGCTCACCTACCAGAATGTAATCAGCCGCGATTCGCTTTTGTTGGCCTATGCTCCCGATAAGCAGAATTATATGGTTCCGGCATTTAGCTTCGACTACGACAACCGCGACAGCAAGGTGGCTCCCACATCGGGAATACATGCCCGTCTAGGCGTGAAGGTGTTTACCGACTTCGATGCAAATGCCTTCGCCTTTGCAAGCTTAGGGCTGCAATACAATACGAGTATATATAAGGATAGGCTGTTTTATCACGGTACACTCTTGCACAGCCAGTTTTTCGGAAGCTATTCGGCAGTGCCGACGAACATGAGAATAGAATTGTGCCGCAATAACCTTATACGCGGGTTCGACTATTATTATATTCTGGGACAGAACTTTTCGGCCTTGCAGAATACTTTCAGCGTAAAACTGCTCGACAGACGCGATTTTTCGTTGCCGAGGTGGATTCCGAAGAAGTTCAGGGAGCCGTATATTCAAATTTATGCCGACATATTTGCCGATTTGGCGTATTGTAGTAATTTTGCAGCTGGTTTTAATGGCGAAAATCCATTGTTACACAAGCCCATATACTCGGCAGGAGCCGGATTGAGCTTCGAAACCTATTACGACCGAGTACTGAAGGTTTATGCGGCATACAATGGAAACTTTAATTTTTTCGGGGTGTTTGTCGATTATGTGACGCCCATTTATAAGAAATTTTGATTGGAAAATATATGAACATAGCTATTCACGGACGAAACTTCGGGAGCAATTTCAGCGGAATGCTGATACAATTGTTCGAACTGATGAAGGAATATGGAATGGAGTTGTATGTCAACGAGAAATTCTACAACTTTATGGTCGAGAAGACTATGTTTCGTCCCGAAGTCAAAGGCTTGTATTCCGACAAGTTGCCCGCCGACGTGAAGTTCGACTTCATGCTCAGCATCGGAGGCGACGGCACTTTTCTCGAGTCGGCGACCTTTGTCGGTGCATCGGGAATACCAATGTTGGGCATAAATACCGGCAGGCTCGGATTCTTGTCGTATGTCAACTCGCAGAACATCCGCAAGGCAATCGAACAGCTTGTTAATCACGATTATGAGATTGAAAAGAGGATGCTTCTGGAAGTGTCTGCAGAAACTCCGTTCTATGGCGACATAAATTTCTGCCTCAACGATTTTTCCATCCTCAAGAAGTCGCGTCTGAGCATGATAAAAATCAAAGTTTCGGCCGACGACAACTACATCAACACATATTGGTCCGACGGACTTATTGTTTCGACTCCTACAGGTTCCACCGCCTATTCGCTAAGTTGCGGCGGTCCTATTGTCACTTCGCAGTCGAACGTAATGCTTATCACACCTATTGCAAATCACAATCTTACGGTTCGTCCGCTAGTAATTTCGGCCGATTCGGAGATAAAAATTTCGGTCGATTCCAACGAAGGAAGTGTGCTCGCTTCGCTCGATTACAAGTCGTATGCAATAAAGAATCTGAAGCAGATTACAATTCGTCGTGCAAATTTTTATATTAATTTTGTGAATCTATTTAAAAATACATATTTTTGCACCCTAAGAGAAAAACTTATGTGGGGAGTTGATTTAAGAAATTAGCCCTATGTAAGGTGTTGGTTTATAAGAAAATAGAAAATATTTTAACGATATGAAAAGATTTGCAGTCTTGACAATTCTATTGCTTTTTGTGACGTTTTTTGCCGTTGCACAGAGCAGAGATTGGAGAAGATACAGGCATGAATTGGTTTTTGGAGCCGGTACAGCTGAGTTTATGGGCGACCTCGGTGGAGGTAAAGGCGTCGGTACTCACTTTGTAAAGGATTTCGATATCCAGGCTGGCCGTTGGGCTTTTATGGCAGGTTACGGCTATAAGCTTTCCGAAAGATTTACTTTGCGTACTGGTTTGTATTACGGACGTGTTTACGGAAGCGACCGCTTTACTCCCGAATATGCACGTAACGGACGTAACCTTACTTTCCGTTCGCCGATAGTCGAGTTGAACGAAGTCGTTGAATTTTCGTTGCTCCGCGAAACTTACGGACATCGCTATCATATCAAGCGTGCCAAAGGTAGAAAGCCGACACCGAACATTTACATTTTTGCCGGAGTTGGAGGATTCTTCTTCAATCCGAGGGCTCAGTACCTTCCTGTTGTAAAGGATGAATTTGGTAATGCTGTAGTCGATGCCGAAGGCAATACTACTCCCGACCAGTCCGATTCAAGATACGGAAAGTGGTATTCGTTGCAGCCACTTGGAACCGAAGGCCAGGGTTATGTTTCGACGCGCAAAAAGTATAGCCGCATTCAGATGTCGATTCCGTTCGGTGTAGGTATGAATGCTCTTATCAATAGAAGCTGGGGTATAGGTTTCGACTTCGGTTTCCGCTACACACTTTCCGACTATATCGACGATGTAAGCAACACATACGTTTCTCCTGATATTTACGACGACGATGTTGCAAGATATTTTTCTAATCCAGATAGCAAATACCCTGTTGGTGCTGGCGAGCAACGAGGCGACAACAAGTGGAACGATGCTTATATGTTCTTGACAATCAAGGTTACATACAAGTTGTTCTCGAATCGCAGAGGTAGATCCAAATTTTAAGATTATTTTAAAAATATTCTGGATGATTCTACGTTATATCCAATATGGATAGGCAGAAAATGATATCATATAAACTTATAAAACAAATGACGGTAGCGACGTTACTGTCGTTTGTTTTTTTATTTGGTTCTCTGTCAGCAAGTGCACAGTATGGTCTCGAGGTTGGTTTCAATGCAGGAGTCTCCTACTATATGGGCGACATAAACTATGCAAGGCAATTCTATCATCCGAGGCACAATCTAGGGGCTTCGCTCAAGTTCCATTTCAGCAATAGGATAATACTTAGGCTAGGATATTTCAACACAAGGCTCATAGGCAACGATGCCGATTTTAATAACACATTCCAGCAGGTAAGGAATAAGTCGTTTGCTGTTTCGGTTGACGAAATTTCGGCACAAGCCGAAATAAATTTTCTTCCTTATATATATGGTGACGTGGCACACAACAGTTTCACCCCTTATATGCAGGTTGGTGTTGCGGGCGCATTTGTTGGACGTACCGCCGACGACGATGATTTCTTTACAATGGCGATACCGTTCGGCTTTGGTTTCAAGAAGAATATTTTACCAAGATTGGTACTTAGTGTCGAATGGGGATTCCGCTGGACAATCTCCGACATGATCGACGGCATCACAAACGAAAGCATAAAGAAAGACTACCAGCTTGCCTATGGCACTCCATTGACCGAAGACATCAACATGAAGCAGCTGGGTTTCCGCTATACCAACGATTGGTATTCGGTGGCACTGGTAGGGATATCGTATACGTTTAAGATTGGCGGACTTGGGTGTCCTGCTTATTACAAGAAACACGACAAATAGAAATGGACTTACTTGAACAGATAGATAAGACAAAACTTCCGCAGCATGTGGCATTCATAATGGACGGAAACGGACGCTGGGCTAAGAAGCGCGGCCAGATACGTATCTTCGGTCATAAGAAGGGCGTGTCGACCGTAAAGGAGATGCTTACTGTTGCCGGCAATCTGGGAATCAAGTACGTGACCGTATATGCGTTTTCTACCGAAAATTGGAATCGTCCCGTCGATGAGGTCGGAGGAATAATGAACCTTCTGTCGAAGGCTATCGACGACGAAATCGACAACATGATGAAGAACGGTGTTCGCGTCTCGATGATTGGCGAGATGGAACGTCTGCCAAAATACTTGCGCGAGAAAGTTACTTACGTTATTGAAAAAACTAAAAACAATACTAAGCTCAATTTCATTGTTGCGCTCAGCTACAGCGGCCGCTGGGACATTGTCGAAGCCGCTCGCCAACTGGCAAAGGATTGTGTCGACGGTAAGATTTCGCCTGCCGATATAAGCTACGATATGTTTCCGCGTTATCTTTCTACGGCAAATGTTCCCGATCCCGAACTTATGATACGCACAAGCGGAGAGTCGCGAATCAGCAATTTTTTATTGTACCAGCTGGCGTACAGCGAATTGTATTTTACCGATGTGCTGTGGCCCGATTTCAATAGTGAAGAATTTTATAAGGCTTTGATTAGCTATCAGAACAGGGAACGCAGGTTTGGTAAAACAAGTGAGCAAGTAAAAAAATAATGGTATGAAGAGGTTTGTTTTGATATTGATGCTGATTGTGTCCGCTGTTTGGGCGGCGGACGGTCAGAATACCATATATTCTAGTGGAAGCTCGGTAAATTATTTGACACCAAAAGAATACGAAATAGGAGGTGTTACCATCTCCGGTGTGCAGTACCTCGACCACAACGTGTTGCTTTATCTCACTGGACTCGAAATTGGAAAGCGCATTTCGGTGCCCGGACAGGATATCGCCGACGCCATAAAGAAATTGTGGGAACAGGGCTTGTTTTCCGATGTAAAGATTTCGGTTACAAATACAATAGGCGACAAGATTTTCCTCGACATTTACCTTGAGGAGCGTCCGCGACTCTCGAAATTCTCGTTCAAAGGCGTAAAGAAGGGCGAGGCCGATGATATCCGCGAAAATATTAAGTTAACAAAGGGTTCGCAAGTTACCGAAAACATGAAGTTGTCGGCAGAACAATACATTAAGGATTATTTTATTGACAAGGGATACTTTGATGCCGATGTTACAATTGTCGAGGAACAGGATTCCAGTCTTGCAAACAGCGTCATTCTTGTTTTCGACATCAACAAGCACGAAAGGATAAAGATTCAGGAAATAATTTTCGAGGGCAACAATTCGATAAAGGAGTCGAAGTTGCGTCATAAGATGAAGGAAACCAAACGTAAGAGGTGGTACAATTTCTTTAAACCTTCGAAGTACATACCAAAGAATTTCGAAGATGACAAGAAGAAAATAATAGAGAAGTACAACGAGGAAGGCTATCGCGATGCTCTTATTGTATACGATTCTATTTCTCCTAACGATGCGAAGACCATTAATTTATATATAGGTATAGAAGAGGGGCACAAGTTCTATTTCCGCAACATTAGTTGGCTCGGAAATACCATGTATTCGTCGGAGCAGCTTTCGAATGTGCTCGGCATAAAGAAAGGCGATGTATATAGCAGCAAGGTTCTTGATGAAAAACTGTTATACGATCCTACAGGCGTTATGGCTCTGTATCAGGACAATGGTTATTTGTTCTCCAATGTTCAGCCTATTGAAGTGCTTGTCGAGAACGATTCCATCGACCTTGAAATGCGAATCTATGAAGGCAAGCAGGCGACAGTTAATCGTATTACGCTTGTCGGTAATACCCGCACCAACGACCATGTTATTATGCGTGAGGTGCGTACGCGCCCAGGAAGCCTTTACAACCGTTCCGAGGTGCAACGTACAATCCGTGAGCTAGCACAGTTGGGATATTTTAATCCAGAAAAATTGAATGTTGACTTCAATCCCGATCCAGTTTCAGGAACGGTTGACCTTGAATATACGGTAGAGGAAAAACCATCCGACCAAATTCAGGTTTCTGGAGGTTATGGTTCGGGAATGTTTGTAGGTACGCTAGGTATTACGTTTACCAACTTCTCGCTACGCAACATATTCAACTTTAAGTCGTACCGACCTTTGCCTTCTGGCGATGGACAAAGGCTATCGATTCAAGCATCGGCAAGCGGATTGTGGTATCAGAACTATAGCTTCTCGTTTGTCGACCCATGGTTTGGTGGCAAGAAGCCTAATTCGTTCTCGTTGTCGGTATACCATTCCAACGTAAGGAATGATTATGGTAAAGTAGAAAACAAGGAAGATCGCCAAACATTTAAGGTTACTGGTGCAGGCATAGGTCTGGGGCAGCGCTTGCAAGTTCCCGACGATTATTTCACATTGTACCTTGAATTGTCTTATAAGCGTTACAATATCCACAACTACACCAATACTTCTATGATTTTCGACAATGGTGTATCCAACAACTTGTCGGTTAAGGCTGTGCTCGGACGTTCGTCGTCGGGACCGAACCCGATATATCCGACAATGGGCTCAGAGTTCTCGGTATCGGCCGAACTTACACCTCCATTTTCGTACATGAACGGCAAGGACTATACCGATCCAAATATGACTATACAAGAACGTTACAATTGGATTGAATACCATAAATATAAAGCTTCAGCAAAGTGGTTCACCACATTGCTTGGACCAAAAGACGGCAGTTCGAGGGCTTTGGTTCTAGTCACAAAGGCTGAGTTCGGTTTGCTCGGAATGTACAACAAAAACGTAGGTAAGTCGCCGTTCGAGTACTTCCAGGTTGGTGGCGACGGCCTATACGGATACAATCTTTATGGTGCTGAAAATATTGGTCTACGCGGTTATTCCAACCAGTCGCTTACTCCTGCTTCGAATGGTTATGTTTATAACAAATATACTGTCGAACTCCGCTACCCGATGTCCCTTAATCCAAATGCTACTTTCTATGCAATTGCGTTTGCCGAAGCTGGTAACTGCTGGTATTCAATCGAGAACTTCCGTCCATTCGATGTCAAACGTTCGGCTGGTGTCGGCGTGAGGGTTTATATGTCGATGATCGGTCTTATCGGTGTCGACTGGGGCTACGGTTTCGACGAAATTCCTGGAAATCCGGAAGCAAGCGGCAGCCAGTTCCACTTCGTAATAGGACAGAATTTCTAAATGGAACGATTATTGTATTGGGGAATATCGTAAATGAAATTTTTGAATTAACTTTGCAAAATTGTTGAATAAAATGTGCTAGAAGGTAGAAAGAAGAAAAGGATTTAAGACTGTTGGCCTAAACGTAGAAACGGGTGAAGTCCTCAACGAAGTTAACCTTTAGCTCGGCGCAAGCCAAACTTAAAAATTAGAAACTTTAAAACTTAGGTATATGAAACGAATTATTTTACTTGCAGTGGCCATCTTGTTTGCAACATTTGCATTCAGCCAGAAATACGCATATGTCGATACGGAATACATACTGAACAACATTCCTGTTTACGAATCGGCAAAGACCCAACTCGAAGACCTTACAAAGGAATGGAAAAAGGAGATTGATGCAAAAAAGACTTCAATCGACCAGATGTATCAGAACTATCAGTCGGAAAGAATACTTCTTACCGAAGAGCTTCGTGCAAAACGTGAAGATGAAATAATGAAGAAAGAACAAGAACTCAAGCAGTTGCAGCAGAAGTATTTCGGTGAAAGCGGAATGCTTTACAAGAAACGCGAAGAGTTGATAAAGCCTATTCAGGATGACATTTACAATGCAATAAAAGAAATCGCAACCGAAGGTGGCTATGCTGTTATCTTCGATACGGCAAACAATCTCAATATGCTCTACACCGACCCGCGTCACGACAAGAGCGACGATGTGCTGAGAAAATTGGGTTACAAGAATTAAAGTGCTAATAATAAATAATAGAATAGATGAGAAGATTAGTTTTAGTATTGGTATTATGCGTGAGCAGCATATTCGTGTTCTCACAGAAGGCTGTTAAGTTTGCTCACGTTGACGTGCAGGCAATTTTTGGCGAAATGCCCGAAAAGGCTGCAGCAACCAAGGAAGTGGAAGATTATGCAAAGACTCTCGAAGACCAGATGCAGGTAATGTACAAGGAATACGAGACTAAAATGAAGGAATATACCGAAAACAAGGACACTTGGTCGGCTCTTATCCGTCAGGACAAGGAAGAAGCCATAATGTCGTTGCAGCAGCGTATCCAGAATTTCCAGCAGCAGGCCGAAACCGACTTGCAGAACCGCGAGGCAGCTTTGCTCGAACCTATCACCAACAAGATTAAGGATGCAATAAACGCTGTAGCTGCAGAGCAAGGACTTACATACGTTTACGACAAGACCACCCTGCTTTACACTTCGCCCGATGCAACCGACATCACTGCCGATGTAAAGGCAAAGCTTGGAATTAAGAACTAAGTCGAATTTTGAAAGCATTTCCAAAAGTACGGCTTGTATGTCGGCTTATGGAAATGCTTTTTATTTTACCATGAACGAAAACAGCCCCATAGGAGTATTCGATAGCGGAATAGGCGGACTTACAGTCCTTCGTGAACTTCTTTCCGAACTTCCCGACGAGGATTTCATCTATTTTGCCGACAGCAAGAATGCCCCGTATGGTCCTCGTACTGTAGAAGATGTTACTGCTTTGTCATCGCGAATTGTGCAGTTTCTTGTGGACAAGGGTTGTAAAATTGTGGTTATTGCATGTAATACGGCAACGGCAGCAGCTGTTTATTCAATGCGAAAGGAGTTCAAGGTGCCAATCGTTGGACTCGAGCCAGCCGTGAAGCCAGCCTGCTTGAAAACTCGCACAAGACACGTCGGTGTGCTGGCAACCGAAGGTACTTTCCGTGGTGCTCATTTCAAGAATACCAGTGACAAGTATCGCAAATATGTTTCCTTGCACCTTGAAATTGCCAAGGAACTTGTCGAACTTGCCGAGCGTGGTGTTTTCAGTGGCGACGACGTCGATGCGGTGATACAAAAGTACATCGATCCGCTAAAGCAATGTAATGTTGACCATATTGTGCTCGGTTGTACACATTATCCGTTTTTCCGACCAGTGATTGAACGTATTGCTGGCGATGGTGTAAAGATTATCGACTCATCCGAAGCTATTGCCCGTCGCACCAAGGATATACTTATGACAACCAATATGATGCGGACGGAAAATCCAAACAGAACAGTACGTCTGTATTCATCCGATTCTCCCGAAAAGCTATCGCTTATTGCAAATGCCTATCTCGACGAAAAAGTAACCGTTGAGGGAAATGTAAATCTATAAGGCGAAAAACTAACAGAAAATCAGTCTCTATGTCTGCAAGTCTACGCGACTGTAAGCCTGTTAGACTGCGAGACTGTTAGCCTGTGAGGCTGCAAGCCTGTTCGCCTTCTAAGCCAAATACTTCTTTTTGTTGAATATACTTTGCAATTTCATCTTCAGCACACCGAAAACGGCTTCGCCAATAATGCCACCGCTCATCTTCGACGTGCCCTTTTGTCTGTCGGTAAATATTATCGATACTTCCTCGATCTTGAAGCCGTGCAGCCACGACTTGAATTTCATTTCAATCTGGAAAGCATAACCAATCATCTTGATGTGGTCGAGGTTTATGGTTTCAAGCACCTTGCGGTTGTAGCAAACGAACCCGGCTGTAGTGTCGTTCAGTTTCATTCGCGTTATGAATCTCACATATTTCGATGCGAAGTACGACAGCAAAATGCGCTTCATAGGCCAGTTTACAACATTTACGCCGGTCTTGTAGCGCGAACCAACGGCAACATCGGCGCCCTCCTTACATGCTTTGTACAGATTTTCGAGGTCGGCAGGGTTGTGCGAAAAGTCGGCATCCATCTCGTAGATGTATTCGTACCCATTTTCGAGGCACCATTTGAACCCGGTGATGTATGCTGTTCCAAGTCCAAGCTTTCCTGAACGTTCTAGAATGAATAGCCGTTCGGGGAATTCTGTCATCAGTTTCTTTACAGCATCGGCGGTCCCGTCTGGCGAGCCGTCATCAACAATCAGAATGTCGAATCTTGTATTGAGACCGAAAACAAAGCGGATAATAGCTTCGATGTTTTCGATTTCGTTGTATGTCGGTATTATGACAATGTTTTCTTTCATGAACAAACTTTTAAGGTTGCAAATTTAGTTTAAATTTCGGATATGGAAGAAATAAGAAGATAAATGTTCGCTATTGTTCCTATATATATTAATAGGTATACCCATCTTTTGCGACTCTAGACATGTATTTTTCATGGTATCTTAAAGGATTGCTTTTGGAATGGCATGTATATTTTGCTTCACTTTTCCGAATGTCCGCGAAGAAAATGACGTTTGGCCCTATTTTAGATGGCCTAAAAATGGGCAAAATTGGGATATTTTTGTGCTGATTTTGCGAAAAAATGAGGAAAAATTACCTTTATAATGCATTGATAATTAGTGTATTATAAAATATTTTCAACTTTTTTGAAAAAAAAGTGAAAAATATTTTGGAGGTAATAGAAAATGCACTACTTTTGCAATCCCAAACGATGAGGGACGGAGGTCATCCGGAAGACATCGGAAAGGGGAGAAAAAGTTCTTTGAAAGATTGACAAGTAGCAAAAGATAAAGACAGGTTAACAACTTTGAAGATTCTAATAGAGTTTATTCAGGGAATTGGAGACGGGACGACTTAAAGTACACGACTGAAAGATGTCGTAAAGATTATTAATTACAATGAAGAGTTTGATCCTGGCTCAGGATGAACGCTAGCGGGAGGCTTAACACATGCAAGTCGAGGGGCAGCGCGGGTAGCAATACCTGGCGGCGACCGGCGGACGGGTGAGTAACACGTATGCAACCTGCCCTGCACAGGGGGATAGCCCGGAGAAATCCGGATTAATACCCCATGGTTCACCGGGGCCGCATGGCTCTGGTG
>JAEEGL015756103.1_pt1 | contig 39261 bp, 44 predicted proteins | sample 9134231 | NCBI WGS metagenome assembly JAEEGL01 (sample SAMN16246548, study PRJNA631951) | gut metagenome | biome: gut microbiome; feature: rumen; material: fiber-attached | host: Bos | place: Iran: Karaj | collected 2018-10 | reverse complement strand
TAGTATTATTTATTGGTACTAATACTAATGGTAGTAGTGCTTGGTTTAAAATTGGTATTTTTAAAATTCAACCTAGTGAGATAATGAAATTAAGTTTAATTCTTTATTTAAACTATATTAATAATAAATCCGAAGTTATCTATTTATTAAGATTAGTTATATTAACGCTGGTTCCCTCCATCCTAGTTTTTTTAGAACCCGATACTGGAGCCATAATCATTTATGGGTTAATTTTATTAAGTGTAATCTTTAGTAAAAACATTAAAAAGACAATTAAAATAACTATTCTAATAATGCTTTTAATATGCCTCGGAATATTTGCTTTCTTAATTATTTATCAACCTGCATATTTAATTAGAATTCTTGGTAGTACTTTTACCTATCGCTTAAACCGCATTATTAATCTTAAAAATGGTTACCAAATTGATAATGCCTTAACCGCTATTGGTTCTTCTCGACCATTTAATATTATGGTTACTAATCCTATATTATATATTCCTGAAGCTCCAACCGATTTTATCTTTGCGTTTACCGTTGGCAATTTAGGATTTATTACTGGGTTTATTTTGATCATCAATTATTTTTTAATAACCCTATTCTTAATTAATAAAAAGCATTTAATCAAAAATAGTTTATTAACAATCTTTCTATTCCAAGTCATCTATAATCTTGGCTTTAATTTAGGTATTCTCCCAATTATGGGAATTCCCCTACCATTTTTAAGTTATGGTGGTAGTAATATCATTATTTATTTTATGATGTTTGCCATCCTTTTTAGTAAGGACGGTAATAATAATTATAACCGTAAGAATAACCAGGGTTATAAGGGGAAGCATTATAGTAAGGCACTGGGTTGACCGGCATACTAACAATTGGACGTGGTCTTGTTAAACCAATCGCCGCTCCACCCGTTACTGCTCCCACTAAAAAGGGAAATAAAAAACGATTGTCACCATTATTGTAATAATTCATATAAAAACTCCTTTCACCATAATTTATGAAAGGAGTTTTATAATGTCTATATTTATTACCTACTTAATACAATATCCGAATACTCAGTAGCAGAAGCAGGATCACCAGTATAATCATAGTATCCACCAACAAAGGAAATAACATAGCTTCCGTTTAAAGCCGTAACATCAATGGTTTCGTTATACCAGGTATTTAATGCTAAATCCGCACAGTAGATATGACTATATTTATCAGCACTGGTTACTGCACTCATATTAACATTAGCAGGGCGAATAAAGACCGTTGAACTACCATGCTCCGCAATACGGCGCACTTTATAACTTAAAGTCGTGTAACCAGTTAAGTCAAGTTCAATTTCATAACGAATAAATAATCCAGGGTCATACGCATGATAAGTATCTCCATCGAAACCTGATTCCGATGCACCAACTAATTGGAAACCAATAACATTTTCATTGTTATCACTAATAAATGAATGGGTACCATGATAGAAATGTCCTTGATTTAATAACTCTTCATCAAATTCAAGACTACCATCATAATTAATTAAACTTAATTGAATAGTCGCGGAAACTATTTTATTCATGTCAACCGCTTGATCAAAATTACGATTCTTATAAGTAATTGTTAATTGATAAGTATGCGTCGTGTTTGGTGCAATAGTTACATTACCGGTAAAACTACTCTTATACGATGGTAATTGCGTTTCAACATTAACACTTGCCCCACCACCCGTTGAAGATAATGTATAAACCATATCTTCTTTACGCGATAATTCATTAGTAACATTATCAAATAACAAATAATAAGTTTGACTAGTAGTACCCGTATTTTGAACAGTGAAAGTTTTAATAACACTTTGTCCCGGAAGAATATCCGATATATTAATACCTGGACCATCCGTAAATGCTAAAGTCATCGTCTTGGTTTCTAAATCAGCAGAACTCGTACCACTCTTAAACAATTCACCAGTATAAAAAGCATAGGTTATACTAACTACTATGATTACTAAACTAAGGATTAATGATAATAGCGAAACATGCTTTTTCATAACCTACACTCACCTATTATCATTATACAAAAAAAGAGCTTTAATCGCAAGATTAAAGTCCTATTTAATACCTAGATAAATATTCTTCTTACCCTTCTTTAATACCATTACTTCATTATCAATTAACATGCTATCATTAATAACTAAGTTTTCATCATTAATCTTTGTGTTATTAATCGAAATAGCATTATTATTAATAAATTCACGAGCTTCTCTTTTAGAAGAACAAATACCATTATTAACTAATAAATCAACAATATTAATATTCTCTACTTTAAAGGTTGGAACTCCATTAAATGAAGATTTAATATCTTTACTAGTTAATGTAGTAATCTTATCACTAAATAAAGCTTGTGATACTTCTAAAGCATGATTGAATTCATCACTACCATGTAAGAATGTAATTACTTCTTCTGCTAATTTCTTTTGTGCTAATCTTAATTCTGGAGCTTCATTATGTTGCTTTTCAATTGCTTCAATTTCTTCTTTGGTTAAGAAAGTTAATTTCTTTAAGTAATCAATAACGCAACTATCAGCAGTATTAATTAAATATTGATATAATTCATAGCTTGAAGTTTTATTAATATCTAGCCATAATGCATTACCTTCCGTCTTACCAAATTTAACCCCGTTACTATCAAGAACAAGTGGCATTGTTAATCCGTATAACTCAATATTATCTTTTTTACGAGCAAGTTCAATTCCAGTAGTAATATTACCCCATTGATCAGAACCAGCAACTTCTAAGGTAACGCCATGCGTTTTGTTTAATTCTAAGAAATCTAAACCTTGTAAAATAGTATATGCAAATTCACAGAACGTAATACCAGTATCTAAACGACGATTAATAATATCTTTATCTAACATATAATTAACATTAATATATTTACCATAATCTCTTAGGAAATCAATAGTGTTAATTTTAGAAATCCAATCATAATTATTAACAACTTCAAAGCCAAAGATTTTCTTGGCTTGATTAGTTAATCCAAGAACGTTCTTTTCAACTTCTTCTTTCGTAATCATCTTACGCTCAGCAGTTGGTTTAGGATCTCCAATTAAACCAGTAGCACCTCCAATTAATAAAATTGGTTTATGGCCATACTTCGCAAGACGAGTTGCAATTAAGAATGATGAAAAATGTCCAATATGCATTGAATCAGCAGTTGGATCAGTTCCAATATAAAAAGTTAATTGTTCATTATTTAATTTATCAGCAAGTTCTGGACTCGAAATATCTTTAATAAGTCCTCTCCACTCTAAATCTTCAAAACATTTCATCTTTATTCCTTCTTTCTATAAAATATCTTTTAATTCTTTAAATGATTTTATGGTTTGATAATTATTGGGATTATTTAAATCTTTAAAGTTAGCAAAGATGGGTTTAATTCCTAAATTTTGTGCTGGAATTAAATCAACATCATAAGTATCACCAATTACAACACATTCACTTGGTTTTCTACCGCCCATTGCTAGTTTAAAAGCATCAGGATGCGGCTTCATAATCTCATCACCACCAACTACTTCTTGGAAGTAATTTAAGATTCCGGCGGTTTCTAATCGTTTACTTTGAGGTTTACCAAACCATCTAGTTAATACCACCATTTCATATTTATCTTTTAAGTATTCTAAAGTATCAATTACTTCTTGATCAGAATCACTCATATAACCAATATATTCTAAAAAATCATCTAATACTTTCGGCGTTATTTCATCATCTAACTTACTATTAATATAATTTAATAGTACTTCTTGATCATAATAATTATAGTTTTCTTCATAAGAATGAAACAACTCATTAATAATATTAGGATCAATATGATAATTGTTTTCAGTTAAAGCCCGATTTAAGGCATTTAAATACTCTGGTTTCCACTTTATAAGCGTGTTATCTAGATCAAATATAAGTCGTTTAATCACTATCATCACCATACTTAAAAAATAAAAAACTCATTGAACTTAAGGACGAAACATTTCCGTGGTACCACCTTAATTCATGAGTTATCATGCACTTTCATTCATAACGCGAATTAACGATTTAGCTCCCAGGTTGTAAGGCTGTTCATCACTAACAAATTAAATATAACAAAATTAATGATTTTTGTCAAAAAATTATGCAATTAGATTATCTGGAGTATCAATTTGATCGATTAAAACACTTGGAAATTTAAACTTATCTTCTTGGTAACTATCAAATAAATCACGGATTAAATCTAATGCAATTTGTTTAGTAGCGTTATCTAACACCATATTATGATTATATAGTTCATTAATCATAATAATCGCTTTTTGGTAATCTTGTTCTAATTGTTCCTTTGATTTAGTAATTGTTTTCACCGCTACGTGACCACTACGATCAACATATTTTTGTCTTAATTCTTTATAAATAATCTCCGAACTTAATAACTCAGCTAAATTATGAGATACCGTAGTTATTTGATTGTTTTTAATATTCTGAATTTTTAAAATATGATCATATAACAAAATTGCCGCTGACACATCAGATAAATTCGCATTATATCTTGCTTCATATTCAGGAATATAAGTTAATTTTAAATCGGTATGAGTATAATTAATATTTTTTGCTGCTAATTCTTTACAAACACTCGATTCTAAAATATAACCCCTTAAGAATAATTCATTATCAGCAACCTTCGGAAGACATTGATACAATCCGTTTGTTAATCTTATAAAAATTCCTACTGAAGCAGTATATTCTTTCATTGCCCTAAAGATTTCTTCTTCACTATTCAAACTCATAATATAAGTTTGATATACACGAATACGACTCTTTTTAGCATCACTACTTAATCCTGGGTTTTCGCTGATTTTTAATATTTCATTATTAGCTTCTTCCATTGTCATTTAAATCACCTTACCTGTTTAAGAAAATAAATAACACTGTGGCAATAATCCCACCAACAAATCCGGTAATTAATGTTACCAATAAGGCATTAGTAAATCCTGATGAATCATTAGTAACATTACTTTGACCAGTTTTATTGGAAACGAGATTTAATACTTGGGCACTATTCGTCTTTTGACTTGAAGTAGCTTTTTGAGCAGCATTCATTTGATTATGCATCTTCATTAATTCATATTTCTTTTTCTCGTTTTCACTATTAAATTTTAAATAATGTGGTTCTTCTTTATTCATACTATCACCATATTTTATAAATTCATTATATCACGGTAATAAGCAATAATTATCACATTAACCATTCATTTGACACTTTTCAGGCATAAAAAAAGCATAACATTGTTATGCTCTACTTGAATATTGTCCATCCTTAGTTGAAACGATAATACTTTCACCATTTTCAACAAATAGTGGAACTTTAACAACTAATCCAGTTTCAATCTTAGCATCTTTTAATGCATTATTAGTTGTATTACCTTTAACAGCAGGTTCACATTCAATAATCTTATATTCAACTTTTTCTGGTAAATCAATACCAATGATTTCACCTTCATAATATTGAATTGAAATTTCTAAGTTTTCTTTTAAGAATTTAACATTCTCTCCTAATTGACTTGTAGGAATTTCAGCTTGTTCATAAGTGTTATTATCCATGAAGACATAATTATCACCACTGGCATATAAAAATAACATTGGTTTACGTTCAACATGAGCTTTTTCTAACTTAATACCTGAATTAAAACGTTCTTCAGTAATTGAACCAGTTCTTAAATTTTTTAACTTAGCATTAACAAATGCAGCACCCTTACCTGGTTTAACATGACCAAACTCTAAAACAATATAAATATTACCTTCATATTTAATAGTCATGCCGTTTTTAATATCATTAACATTAATATACATAAATTACTCCTAATATTATTTTTTTTCTTTAAAGACAGTATGTTTATTACATCTTGGGCAATATTTATTAATTTCTATCTTTTCAGTAGTATTCTTTTTATTCTTAGAAATAGGTCTTCTTGTTAGAACTCCACATTCACTACATTTAATATCTACATATACTCTGTTTTCATTTTTAGCCATAATTACGCCTCCTTCAAAAAAGTTCATTAGTATTATACCAAATATTTAGTAATTTTCAAACATATTTTTTGTTAGTTTCTTACTAATTTTACTATTAATTGGTGCGATATAGTCCGTTTTTCCTAAATAATGACTTGAATTAGGACTAATTATGACAATTGAATACTTCGGGTTATCATAAGGAAAATACATTGCTGAGGTTTCGGTAATCGTTTTTAAGTCATCTTTTAAATCACCATCGCTATCCATAAATGTTTCACTGGTTCCGGTTTTACCTGCGGGTTTATAAGCTAAATTAATATAACCCCAACCAGTTCCATGATCCAACACTTCCCTAAAACCTTCTTGAATCCGTTTTAAATCATCTAAATTAATACTTACCTTATTTAATAAAATACCATTATTATTTAGAATAACCTGATCATCCATAATAACTTCTTTAACAATATTTAATTTATAACGATTACCCCCATTTGCAATCGTATTAATATATTGCGTTAAACTAATTGGAGTATATGAATCATATTGACCAATACTTAAATTAAGTAATAAATCGGGAGCAATGATATTACCACTTTTAGGAACATACTCCATGACATCAATACCAGTAGTCGTTCCTAAACCATACTCTTTAAATAAATTACGATATTTATCAAAGTCTTCCTTACTCACCCTTAATTTCATATTATTTTTATAAGTATTACCACTAACTTTAATCGCATTAATAAATTGATAATAATTTGATGAATATTTTAATGCTGTAATATCATTAATATTTCCTAAATCTTTAAAACTACATTTTGGGTTTAAACTATATAATTTAACACAACTATCTTTAATATACTTACCACGATTAATAACATCATATTGATAAGCAACACTTTGACTAGCTCCTTTAATCACTGAACCCATAACATAACTTTTAGTTAAAATATCAATCGTCTTATTACTATATAAAGGAGTTTTATAATCATTATTAATTAAATTAACTCCCGCCATTGCTATAATTCCACCCGTATTTGGATTACTTACAATGACATAGCTAGTATGATAATATTCCGTATTTTTTAACTGCTTTAATTCTAGAATCTTGTGTTTTAAATCTGCTTCAATATCTCTTTGTAAATCAATATCAATATTTAAGATTAAATCCGCCCCTTTAGCTTCATCTTTAAGCTTAGTTAATGAATTATCCTCATTAATACGATAAATAGCTTTAGAACCCTTTAAATATGGTTCATAAGCTTCTTCTAAATAAGAGATACCAACTTCATCACTTAAAGCATATCCATTTGTTAAATAATCATCAATATCTTCTTTTTTTATCTTTCCTACCGTACCAATAATATCATTAAAATAAGTATCATAATAATAGTAGCGACGATAAGTATCATATGATACTACACCCGGTAGGTTAAGACTTAAGATTTGGTCAAGCGTCTCTGAAGTTACATCCGTAAAAATAAGCTTATATTCAAAACGTTTACCATTATTCATTAAATAATAAATATAAGCAGCTTGCATTTCTAATGCACTTAATTTAACCAACTTACCATATTTATTATTACTATAGTCATTCATAACGGCATCATCAATATTATTAAAATTACTATATTGTGCTAAAGTTTCCGCAATCTCGATTTGATTAGTTTTTTTAATATAAGCATAAGCAATATTCCTTACTTTAACGCTTCGTACCAATAACTTATGATTGACATCATAAATATCACCACGGGGCGGATTACCAAACGAAATAATATTATTGGTTTTCTTTAAATACTCTTCATAATATAAATCATGTTGTTTTAAAATTGATATATAAAAAATAGTAATAAGAATAAATAAAAAACAAGTTATTCCAGTTATTACTTTTTTCATTTAATCACCATTATTAGTATTAAAAGAAATAACTATTTCATACTATTAATTAGGTGATTAAATGAAAAACATGATTGTTAATTATCTCCATAATGTTGATAATGATACCATCAAAAATTACTTTATTAGTAAGGGTATCTATTTAAATGATGAAGAGTTTAATAATATTTTAAGTTTTATGCATAATGATTTAGATATCTTAAATCATTTAGAGGATTTTAATATTGATAATTATCAAACTTATTTTACTAGTGATAATTTTACCAAATTAAAAAACCTCTATCACGAGGTCTTAATTAAATACCAGCATTATCTTTAATTAAATTAATTAATTCGGGATTAAAGGTTCCACTTTTAATCATTGCAATTTCTTCTTTGTATGGTGCTAAACTTAAATTATCATTAATCTTAATATAAGGTGTTTCTAAAATCTTAGGAACATCTTTTAATTGAGGATTATTAATAACTTTAATTAATGCATCAAAACCAATAGTTCCAAAGCCAATATTTTCATGGCGGTCTTTATGAGAACCTAATTCATTTTTACTATCGTTAATATGAACACAACCAATTTTATCAATTCCAATTAAGTTATCAAAATCCGTTAAATATTGTTCAAATTCGTTAATATCAACACCTGAATCATTTAAATGACAGGTATCTAAACATACTTTTAAACGTGGATTATCACAAGTATCTAGGATTAGTTTGATTTCGTTTAAATTCGTACCACATTCACTACCTTTACCAGCCATCGTTTCCACTAAAATCTCGGCATGATCAGTACGAGTAAGAGCAATTTTAAAAGCATTACCAATTGCTTTTAGTGCTTCCATACGATCTAGTTTTAAACTAGAACCAGGATGAACTACTAAATATTTAACACCCAATGCTTCAATTCGTTTTAATTCTTGAATTAAAAAATTTATTCCAAAATTATATTTATCATCATTTTCATAATCGGCTAAATTAATAATATATGGAGCATGACAAACAACGTTATTAATATCAATGTTATTTGCTGCCATTAATGTTTTAGCTTCGTTAGTATATGTATCATTTATTGGTGAACGCATCGTATTTTGTGGTGCTCCCGTATAAAACATAAAAGTATTAGCACCATAACTAATAGCTTCTTTAACGCTACCTAATAATTGATCACCTTTAAAACTAACATGACTTCCTATAATCATCGCTATCACCAATTCAATTATAAAGAAAACCAAAAAAAAATTCAAGTTAACTTGAATTTTTACAAATGGCCACCTAAATAAGTGATTTTTGCATATCCATCATCTTTTTTAGGAACCCCAGAAGTTGCAGTAGCATTTGCACTATTAACATTAGTAGTTACACTATCTTCAGTTTCCATACAATTAAAGCATGACATATGACCATTGATTAAACTAGTTGATAAATGCCCTGATCCACCGCCGGAAGCACGCCAACTACGCTCACCACCATACCAACCTGCACCGGCACCATCATAAATACCATAATTAGTTTCTCCTATTTGAGCTTGACCGCCCTGACCAAAACTACCACGAGTTTCACTTGGTGTTTGTTCTTGCCAACCACCACGTGCCGTTACTGGATCATCATATTGTTGACCTAAAGCCATACCGCCAGTAGTTCCACCACCCGAACCACCAACACCAAATCCGCCAGTATAATAACTACTAGTGATCATTACTTGATTAGCATGACCACCACCGCCACCACCAGCAACAATTAAAACATCACTTTGATGATCAGAATAATGCTTTAATTCTCCTAAATTATTATTTAAAGCAATATGTGTTGCACCACCACCAGTTGAACGACGTTCATTTTGATCCGACCATGAACCAGTAACAGCACCACCACCATTATAACCACCATCACCAGTAACAAAGTTTCCAACATGGGTTCCTCTGCCACCAACACCAACATAAAGTTTATCAGTATTAGTTAAATGGATACTACCAACAGCATAACCACCATAACCGCCATGGTAAGTATCACTATAAGAACCACCCTGAGCTCCCCATACTTCTAATTTATAATAACCCCCACAAGGTACTTCAAATTCATCAATACTACCTTTATAACTAAAAATCCATTCATGATTACGTTCGTAATCACAAGCTTCTTCTACCGGACTAGAAACGATACCAGTAATTTCCGTATCACCACACTTAACTGATACTCCCCCATCAGTTGCGGTACATGTAGTTGTACAGTCACTATAAATAGCCGCACCTTTACTTTTAACGACATCTGAATTTACAACCTTGTTTTTAATACCGTCATTTTTTCTAATATAAAAATCCGTTTTAGATAAATAAGTATAAATAACTTCATTAGTATCAGCAATATCGCTACCATGAATTAAATCAATAACAATAACACCCTTAACATCATCTTTATCTTTATCTAAATAACCACCTTTAATTAATTGGTCGATCGTAAAGCACACCGGATGATTCATTTCTTCCTCTGACAAAACTTTACTACCATAAGCATTTTGAGCAGATTTAATAATTTCATTAGCTTCAACCGTAAAAGCACTAACACGAGATTTTTCCATAATCGAAATAACACGCGGAATAGCTAAAAGCGCAAGAATCGCTAAAACCACAATAACTGCTAATAATTCAACTAATGTAAAACCCTTTTTATTCATGTTATCACCTATCATTCTCTATTATTTATAATAGCATTTTTTTATTCTTAAATCAATGTCACAAAAAAAGAAGTTAACAATAACTTCTTTTTAATATTCTTAATCCTATGTAGTTGGTAAAGAACTAATTGTTGTTGATCCACATTTAACTGTAGCAGCATTTGTTCCAGAAGCTGTACAAGTAACAGTACCAGAACCAGTACAAGCACTATATAAATTTGAAAGTTTTACAACATTAGAACTTTTAGCTTTAGTTATTACATTTTTCATGTAATAGTCACCTTTTGATAAATACATGTGAGTTATAACATTTTGATTAGTTGCAGTTGCAGAAGGAATTTCTAATACAATTGCACCAACAATTTCACCTTTATCTTTATCTAGATAACCATCAGCAATTAATTTATCAACTGTATAACAAGGCATAGTACCATCATCTGTACCATTTAATAAATGATCATTATAAGCAGTTTGAGCAACTTTTAAAATTTCATTGGCTTCAACCGCAAATGAATTTACTCTACTCTTTTCCATCATTGATGTAACACGTGGCATTGCAAGTAATACTAAGATTGCAAGAACTACGATAACTGCTAATAATTCAACTAATGTAAAACCTTTTTTATTGAATCTCTTTCCCATCATATTTTATTCCTCTCCTATCATACTTTTATTATAACAAATTTTTAATAAAATACAACAAATATTATTTACTTTACATTTATATAACATTATATTGGCATAAAAAAAGTTAATATAATATTTCCATTATATTAACTAATTTATAATGCTATGTATTATAAACCTTGAATAGCTGTCTCTGTAGTACCGTTAATACATTTTACAGTAGTAACACCAGCATCTGATGTACAAGTAATTGCAGCTGTAGTACTAGAACAAGCACTGTATTTTTTATTAGCACCTTTACTAACGTTATTAGTTTTTGCTTTTGATGTTAAATTTTTGATGAAATATTTATCTTTTGATAAATACATATGAGCTTTAACACTTTGATCAGTAGCACTTGCATCTGGAATTTCTAATACGATAACACCTTGAACTTCACCTTTATCTTTATCAAGATATCCATCAGAAATTAATTGATCAACAGTAAAGCATGGCGTAGTTCCAAGACCAGTAACACCATTTAATATTTTGTCATTATATGCTGTTTCTGCAAGTTTTTCAATTTCGTTTGCTTCAACTGCAAATGAATTTACTCTACTCTTTTCCATCATTGATGTAACACGTGGCATTGCAAGTAATACTAAGATTGCAAGAACTACGATAACTGCTAATAATTCAACTAATGTAAAACCTTTTTTGCTTAATCTCTTTCTCATCCTACTTTATTCCCTTCCTATCATACTTTTATTATAACAAATTTTTGATAAAATACAATAAATATTAACTACTTTACACTTTCTATAACATTGTTAATAAACGTTACTTTATCTACCAATTTGTTAACGCGATCCATACCAGTAAGATGATATTGTTCATCAATTATTTTTTTATACAATTTAAAGCCATAACGATTAAGAACTTTTAAATAATTACTATTTAATAATAAATAATTATAATATTTTGGATTTTGCTTTAATTCCATTAATACTGATGGTGCCATATTAATCCTCAAACACACTATTTATGTTACTGGCTTTACTCGCGTTTACTGGATTATTAATATTATTAGCAACATCAGTAGTTTTCATACCAATCAATGTTCCAATTACCCCTAAAGCTTTTTTAGCATTAGTAATTGATTCTTGTAATTTATCATAATCAATATTTTTTAAAGAATCTTTAATCCGATTAATATCAACACCATCATTTTTTAAATATTCATCCCATACATTAGAATCGGCACCATAAATATCATATGTCTGATATAACTCTTGCCATGTAACTTGTTTTTTGTTAACAGCTTTATTTAATTCCGGATGGGCACTAGCAAATTTCTTAAATTCTGCTTTTTTATCCATAAAAAATCACCTACTATATTATATTAGTAAGTGATTTAATAATTACCTATAATTTAAAATCATCAATGAAATCATCGATTGTTAAATTAACAACGGCATCTTCTTCTTTTACTTCTTCTTCAACAACAACGTTTTTATCATCGCTTTTAAAAACATACTCATTAGCTTTAATAAATGCTAAATCAACATCATATTTAGAAATAGTTGATCCCGTTGAAGTTAAATCCATAATTGGAATATCACTATTCTTAATTTCATCAATTTCACTAACACACTTAATACATAAAATATCATGAGTTTTAGTAACAAAGGCATTTAAAACATTATATGGATTAGATTTAACTTTTTTGATTAATGTACCACCACGTTTAGCACGATTCATTAAATCTAAATCACTAAGTTTAATACGTTTTGCTGTTTTCTTATCCGTAACAATATTTAAGTATTCATCACTATCATTATAAGTTAAACCAGCTACAACATAATCATCTTTTAAACTAATACCTTTAACCCCACTAGCTACTTTACCAACAATAGGTACTTCATTACTGCTATAGTGTAAGTAATAACCATTATGACTAACTAATAAAACATTACCTAAATCTTCCGTTACACTTAATAATTCATCATCAGCTTTTAACTTCATACAAGTTATTGGTTTAGAATAACGACTTACCATAAATTCATTTAAAGTAACACGTTTAATCATACCTAACTTCGTAACAAAAATTAAGTTTTCTTTAGAATCACGATACATCATTGATCCAATAATTTTTTCATCTGGACTCAATGAAATTAAATTACTTATGTGTTTTCCTAAATCTTTATATTTAGCTTCAAATATTTCATGAACTGGAACAAATAAATAATTACCCATATTAGTAAATAATAATAACTTATCAAGCGTGTTACAGTTATATTTACCAATAATAAAATCACCAGGTTTAAGTGTAGTTTCTTCACCTTCATTAGCTTGACAAGATTTTATTGAAACACGTTTTACATAACCTTCATTAGATACAAAAACCATAACATTTTCTTTTGGTATCATTTCAGTCATATCAAGCTTAATATCTTCATTTAAATCACTAATTTCTGTTCTTCTTGGTGATTTATATTCTTTTTTAACTTCACTTAATTCCGCTTTCATTTGTTTCTTTAAGATATTTTCATCATTTAAAATAGTCTTTAATAATTCAATTGTACGATTTAAATTATCAAATTCAGCTTTTAATTGTTCAACATCCGTATTACTTAAGCGATACAATTTCATATCAACAATAGCAGTTGCTTGACGTTCCGTAAATTCAAATTTATCAATTAAGTTTTTAATTGAATCACTACGATTTAAACTCTTACGAATAGTTTTAATAATTTCATCTAAGATATCAACTGCTTTTAATAAACCATTAACAATCTCTAAACGTTCTAACGCATGATCTAAATGATATTTAGTTTTACGTAATGTAACATTCTTTTGATGTTCAATAAATGCATCTAAAATTGCAAGTAATCCTAATTGTTTAGGGCGACGATCACAAATTGCAACAACGTTAAAGTTATAATTAACTTGTAAATCGGTATTTTTTAATAAATAGTTTAATATTAACTCACTATTTGCTTCTTTCTTTAAATCAATTACAATCTTTGCTAAATGCGCTTTATCAGATTCATCACGAACATCTTGGATACCTTCAACTTTTTTATCAATCTTAATATCTTCAATTTTCTTACGTAATCCTTCTTTTAAGACATCATAAGGAATTTCATGAATAATAATTTGATTTTTTCCTTTTTCTTTAACAATTTCCGTTTTAGCACGAACGGTAATTTTGCCACGACCAGTTTCATATGCTTGAATCAAACCAGCGCGTCCTAAAACAACACCACCAGTAGGAAAATCTGGTCCTTTAATAATATTTAAAATGGTATCTAAACGACAATTAGGATTATCAATACGATGAATTGTTGCATCAATAACTTCCTCTAAATTATGTGGTGGAATATTGGTTGCATAACCAGCACTAATTCCGGTTGAACCATTAACTAAAAGGTTGGGAAAATTAGCTGGTAATACAGTTGGTTCTAAATCTTCATCCGAATAGTTCAAAGTCATTTCAACAGCATCATGATCGATATCTTTTAACATAACATTAGCTAACTTTGTTAATCTTGTTTCAGTATAACGATAAGCTGCTGGTCCATCACCATCAATTGATCCATTATTACCATGAATATCAATAAATAATTCACGCATTTTCCAATTTTGAGACATATAAATCATAGCCCCATAAATTGATGAATCACCATGTGGATGATATTTACCCATAACATCTCCTACCGCTTTAGCACATTTACGGTAAGGTTTATCAAAGGTATTTTTATTTTCCCACATAGTATATAAAATTCTTCTTTGAACTGGTTTTAAACCATCACGAACATCAGGTAAGGCACGATCTTGAATAATACTTTTTGAGTATCTACCAAAACGATCGCCCATGATATCTTCAAGAGTGTAATCATATATTTTTTCAATAATTGTCTTAGTTTCTTTTTTTGCCATTATAATTACCTCCTAAAATTATCTACTGTATTAAAGTCAACGTTTTCTTCAATCCACTCTTTACGTGGTTCAACTTTATCACCCATTAAAACCGATACACGTTTTTCAGCTAAAGCAGCATCAGTGATACTTACTTTAATTAAACTACGGGTTTCAGGATTCATAGTTGTTTCATATAATTCTTCAGCATCCATTTCACCTAAACCTTTGAAACGTTGTACTTTATATGTTCCTTTAATTTCTTTTTTACGTTTTTCTAAATCTTCATCTGTAGCAACATATTCTTTATATTTACCAAAATCTAAAGCATATAAAGGGGGATTAGCAATATAAAGCATTCCGGCTTCAATTAATGGTCGCATAAAGCGATAGAAGAATGTTAATAACAAGATTTGAATATGAGCACCATCATCATCGGCATCGGTCATAATGATTACTTTACCATAATTACTATCTTCAGGATTAAATTCTGCTCCAATACCAGCGCCAATCGCATAAGTTAAAGTATTTAATTCTTCATTAGCATTAATATCATTAGCAGAGGCTTTTTCACAATTTAATACTTTACCACGTAATGGTAAAATGGCTTGGGTTTCGCGGTTACGTCCAGTCTTAGCTGAACCACCGGCAGAATCACCCTCAACTAAGAATAATTCCATTTTATTTGTATCTTTTCCAGTAGCTTTAGCAAGTTTACCAGATAAAATATGCTCTTTTTTATCTTTACCTTTTCCTTGTCTTGCTGCTTCTCTTGCCTTTCTTGCTGCTTCACGTGCAAGTTTTGATTTAGAAGCTTTACCAACTACCGATAAAGCAATTTCTTTATTTTCTTCTAAAAAGAATTTAATATTTTCATAAACAATACTTTCAGTAATACTTCTTGCTTCCGGAGTTCCTAATTTACCTTTAGTTTGTCCTTCAAATTGAAGTAAATTTTCCGGAATACGTAAATTAATAATTGCGGTTAAACCTTCACGAACATCACTACCATCGAAAGTACCATCTTTAGCTTTTAATAAATTATTATTTTTAGCATAATCATTGAAAGCTTTTGTTAAACCAGTTTTAAAGCCAACTTCATGGCTACCACCATCACTAGTTTTAACGTTGTTAACAAATGATACAATATTTTCGTTATAACCTTCTTGGTATTGCATTGCAATATCAACTTCAATACCTTGTTTTAAACCACTAAATGATAATACTTGATGCAAGGCTTTTTTACCTTCATTAATATATTCAACAAAGTTAACTAAACCATTATCATAATGGAATGATGAAGAACGTCCATCAATTTCATCAATTACATCAATAGTTAAACCAGAAAGTAAAAAAGCACTTTCTTGCATTCTTTCACAAATAGTTGTGTATGAAAAGTTAGTTACTTTAAATATTTCTGGATCTGGTAAGAATGTTACTGTTGTTCCAGTCTTATTACTTTTGCCAATCGTTTTAAGAGGGCTTTCAACTTTACCACCATCACAGAAGCGAATATTACTGATAACGCCTTCACGATAAATCGTTACATCCATTTTTTTACTTAAAGCATTAACTACTGATCCACCAACACCATGCAAACCACCAGAAACTTTATAGTTTCCTTCTTCGAATTTACCACCGGCATGTAATACCGTATAAATAACTTCTGGAGTTGGTTTACCCGATTCATGCATTCCGATTGGAACCCCACGGCCAGAGTCGGCAACTGTAACACTACCGTCTTTATTTAAACTAATTTTAATATAATTACCATAACCATTAATAACTTCATCAATTGAATTATCGACAATTTCCCAAATTAAATGATGAAGGCCTCTTTTATCGGTAGAACCGATATACATACCAGGTCTTTTTCTTACTGCCTCAAGTCCTTCCAATATCTTAATTGATGATTCATCATATTTTGCCATTTTATTCACCATTAAAATTATAACATAACTCCTAGAAAAAAAGCAAAAATTTGACACTTTTTGTCAGTAAAAGTATTAAAAAAGTGTGTATTTTTTAATACACACTTTTGATTATCGACAATTGAATGTTACATTATAAACTTTAACATCTATATCATCTAAGAAATAAGATGATTCAGCTCTTAATTTAACCGTTTGAGAACCGTTACTAGTTATATTATTAAATGTATAAGTTATTTGGCCCCAGTTGTAATCGTTTCCATGACCAGCATAACAATTAGGACTACTTGTACGTGGCGTTACATTACATCCACTATCACAATTGTTACCATTAGCATTACAATAACCAGCAACACCTAATGTATAATTATATGTTTGATTAGGACAATCGCCATCATCAATCAATTTAATTGTACCAGCTAATGAAACTTGTTGATTACCTACTTTTAAGTATAAGTTTCGGCCTGGATTACAAGAATTACCAGTACCCGTATAACTATCAAATTTAGTTAATTTATATTTAATAGTAACACTACCATACTTACTTGTATCCATTGTTCCAAGATCAGTTTCTTTATTAGAAGACCATAATCCATGGAATTCATAATCATTTCCATTAGCATTATTAATAATAGTTTGATTATCGCAATTCTTTTTCCATATTGCATATAAAGTTACTGAAGGAGATTTACCATCAATCCATCCATCAGATACACCACTAGCTGTACTATATACCGCAGAACCAGTATTACTTTCTGACCATCCTTGTTGAGTATAACCAGTCCATGAGAATGCTGAATTAAATTGATTTCCAGAAGCACCATATGTAAAGGTTTGGGTTTTGTCGGCGGTTCCAGGACCGTTTGACTTAAACGTTACAGTTACTTTTTTAGTACTAAATGGTAAGCCAATACCAACATTACCAGCACCAATCTTTCCACTATATGATGTATTTCCACTATATACATGTCCAGTAGCAGTTTTGATACCTTTAATTTCATAACTTGTTCCATATGGCCATTGAACATAATAATCAGTAACATCATCCGCCTTTAATGTACCATTAATATAAACGTCGGCAGTTCCGAATCCTGCAATATTTCCTGATGTCGTTCCATCAAGAACACCATTTAAGTCTAAATAATAATTATTAATTGTCCAATTAGCTTTAAATGTTTTATTTCCAGTTGATCCTTTAGCAACACTTACTGAAGTTGATGCGGTCGTTCCATTAGCTCCCGTCCATCCGTTAAAGGTATATCCAGTACATGTTGGATTCTTTAAAGTAAAGGTATCAGTTGTTACATAGTATTCAGTTGGATTACCACTACTTCCGTTTGAACAAGCGTTATTATTTGTTTGATATGTAACCGTATATTTGATTGGATTTAAAGTTACCGTACATGTTACCGCAGCAGTTACATTAGAAGCAGTAACTGTGCTTCCACTAACCGTACATCCCGTTCCAGAAACGCTACCATAACTATATCCACCATTAATTGTTAATGTTGAAGTTGCGTTAGCTCCATAATTAACATTTTGACTTGTTGATGAGAAGCTTCCGCTTCCTGAAGTCTTTAATGCAAATGTTACTTTGAATGATGGAATTGTAAAATTCTTACTAGTTGTATTTCCTGCTTTATCATATACCTTTAACGTATATGTTCCAGCTGCAACACTGTTATAAGTTGTTTCTGAAGATTTTCCACTTAAAGTAACTGTTTTAATAACACTACTACTACTATTTATAATTTCATATTTACTTAATTCTCCAGTATCACTTACTTTGATAGTAGTAACACCTTCCTTATGAGTTAAAGTATTAATTGATGGAGCATTATTATCGATATATACATTTACTGGTCCAGAACATGTTGTTTTATTTCCAGCATAATCAGTAATGATATATGATGATGGTAAGTTAGCACTATTATATGTATTATCCGCAAAAGTTACATTATATGGTTTAGTAATACATCCTGAACCATTAGTATCATCACTACATTTTACGGTAATAACTTGACTTCCTTTTTTCCATGTTGTGTTTTGGTTTTCATAAACACATGTTGGTTTAGTTGTATCAATATTATCAACAACTACTCTTGCCCCATCGACTGAATAATTTCCAACATTATCTACTGCCCATACATAATATGTTCCTTTAGCTTTAGTAACTTCTCCTTTATTACTATTAGCATTTATTAATGGAACATAACTTGCATCGCCTTGATTACATGTATGATTAGAAGTGTTACTAGTAAAGATACAGAAATGATTAATTCCTGAACCTTGTTTATCGTTACCAGTGATAAAGATTTTCTTATTTCCTTTTGTCCAGTTAGTATCAGCAGTTGCGGTTACCGTTGGATTTTCTTTATCAATTCTTACAATTAAATAAGTTGTTAAAGTTTCATTAATTTTTTTACCATGATCATCTAAATAATTAACTACTAATGAAATTTTAAACTTCGTATCAGCCATTATCTTACTAGTTGAAACGGTATATACGTTTTTATATTCAGTACTTCCATTATAACTAGCAATATTATCTAACCAACCAGTAGTATACCAATTGTCATTTGATTGTGAATAACTTTTGTTGTTATTAACAGCATTCCAATCAATACTGATAATTGCTTGGTCACGTTTTGAGTTTAATTCAGCATCATTAATTTTTAGTTTTAATACGACATCATTATCAACCCATACGGTACGATGGTTTCTGATTTCAATTTTATTATTATCATTTAATTGATTAATCTTATAAGCATCAAGCTCTAATATATTTCCAGAGAATAAGTCATTAACGATACAAACTCCATCTTGATTTAATACATTTTTATCAATAAATTCTGGGACTGGTTTTCCTTTTTCAAAACTAATCTTAATTTGATAACAAGTGATATCTTTTCCATAAACATCTTCGACTTTATCACCAATTTTATTATCACCATCTAAGTATCCATTTTGAAGTAACGTTTGAACAGTAATTGATGTTTCATCGATATCACTATATAAACCACTTTCCGCAACATACTTAGCTGCCTGAGTTTCAATATAACTAATCTTATTTTCATTTTGTCTTTTCTTAACGTTATTTGAAATAACATTATAAGCTGGTATTGCAATTAATACCAATATTCCTAAAATAACTATTGTTGCAAGTAATTCAACTAAAGTAAAACCATTTCTTTTCTTTATCATATTATCACTATCCTACTCTTTAAGTATAAAATATTATTTCATTTTTTGCAATTAAAAAACTACTATTCCTAGTAGTTTTTATCAATTAAGTACCTAAATAAGTGATTTTTGCAAAGCCATGTCCGGTACGAGAATCAGCTGTTGTTTCAGGATCAGTAACTCCACCAATCCAGCTTGATCCACCGCCTCCGGCAGCAACTGCACGATAATTATCAACCGGTTGACCTCCGTATCCGCCGTAGTAGCCACCGCCACCACCGCCAGAGTGTCTAGTTGAGTGATACAACAAGTCACCATTACCACCTAAACCATATTTAGCACCAGTAACTTGAGTAGCACCTTCACCACCATTATTTTGAACAGTATTTGCATTTCCGTCGTTCGCTTGGCCTCTTCCACCGGCAACACCGCCACCATAGCCACCAGTACAAGAGTATCCGTTCCAAGCATTCATTCCACCGCCACCACCAGCAGCAATTAAATAAATATTTTCAATAGCTGTATTTTTTAAGATTGATCTAGTTCTAGCAAAATGAGTAGCACCGCCACCACCGGCACCATCGCCACCACCAGCGCCACCACCGTTATAACCACCAGTAGTGTATGTTGGTCTTTCACCAACACCAATATATATTTTTGCATCAGCAGCTAGCGTTGCTATACCAGCAGCATAACCACCTTTACCACCATTTTTACCACCTTGAGCACCCCAACCCTCAAGTTTGTAACGCCCAGGACATACTGCGGTGAATTCCTGCATAGTTCCAGTATATTCAAAAGTAACTGATTCATTTACTGCTAAACAAGTATTATTAATACTTTCCGCAGCTCCAATATAAGTTATTTTGGCTTTACCATTTCCGGTTTGTTGGTTTGCTGTAGTAGAGCCATTAATAACTCCACCAATCCAGCTTGAACCGCCACCGCCAGCACCGAAGTAGCCGCCGCCACCACCATAGAAGCCGCCGCCGCCACCGGCACCTTGAGTACCGCCGACACCAAATCCAGCACCACCACGACATGAATTAGTGCTTGAACCACTTTGGGTTCCACCAACACCATTACAAGATCCACCAGAAGAACTTCCTCCATTAAGACCGCCGCCGTAACCACCAGGTCTAATGTTTTGTGCAGAAGAACCATCATCTTCCCATCCAACTTGTCCACCAGAACCGCCGCCGCCACCGGCAACAATCAATCCTTTATTATTATCAACAAATTCGGTATATCCAATAGTTGCTAACTCACCACTAACTAAAGCCATGTGAGTAGCGCCACCACCATTAACACCATTTTGACCACGACCACCATTAGGGTTAGATGTTCCCGCCGTTCCACGGCCACCACCGTTAAATTGAACAGCTTGTCCACCAACACCAATATAAACCATTTGGTCTTTATTTAAAACCACACTACCTACGGCATAACCGCCCTTACCACCGTTAGTACTACGACATTTTCCACCTTGAGCGCCCCAAACTTCCAATTGATATGCACCTTTACATGGAGCTTTAAAGGATTGAATTGATCCAGTGTAATCAAATTCAAATTCAGTAGTTTCAAGATCACATATTTCATCCGGCTCTTCTGGAGTAATAATCGGTGAACTTGATCCGTTTGGTCGTACTGTTATTTCACTACCACCGCAACGAATTGAAGTACCATTAGCAGTAGCGTCACAACTTGCTGTACAATCTTTAAATAATGAATTACCATCATATATAACTACATCATCATTCTTAATGGTAGTATGTAATTTTCCATTAACTTTTCTAGCATAAAAACCATCTTTAGATATATATGCAAATAATTTAGCATCTTCCGTATCACTAACATCTGTCATATCTAAAACGATAACACCACTAATTTCACCAATCTCGGCATTTAATAATCCTCTTCGAATCAATTCATCTACGGTATAACAATATACTGGTCCCTCTTCATCACCAGACAAAACACTATCACCGTAAGCGTTCTTAGCGGTTTTAATAACACTATTGGCTTCGACTACAAACGATCCAACGCGTGCACGATTTACAACTTTAATAACTCTTGGTATAGCTAGCAACGCAAAAATAGCAAGTACTATTATTACCACTAATAATTCAACTAAAGTGAAACCTCTTTTATTCTTAACCATACTAGCACCAGCACTACGAGCAAGTTCAGCACCTTTACCTGGTTTTAATTCAGCTTCCATCTTTGGAACATCTAATTTTATGTTATCATCAATCTTAAAGAATAAATCTTTATCCTCTTCTGGTTTTTGTTTTTTAATTTCATCTTTTTCTTTAGTATCAGTTAATCCAAAGAATAATGTAATTATAAACAAAAGAACTAAAACCGCAATAATACAGAATAAAATAATACCAAAATATTCATTTGCAAATAATTTTTCAAATAAATTAATAACTAACTTCATTTAAACACCTTTTATTCTTTTATCAAATTACATATAACGAGTCATTTGATTCATAATTTGTTTAACTTGTTTTTGACTTGGTTTACGTCCCATACCTGACATCATTACTTCAATCATCTTTTCATTGATTGGAGGATTCTTCTTTAAATATTTTTTCATAACAATTCTTGCAATTAAAAATCCAAGAATAATACCAGGAATTAAACCTATTATTATATATAATATATCATGTAACCAATTTGGCATAATATTACCTCCCATTTCCTTTTATATTTTACTAAATAATATTATAAATTACAATAATTCTTTAACCAAAAATAATTACAATTATTAAAATCACATACAAACCAATTACCAGTCGCGCTAATTTCTTTTAAAAAAGAAGGGGTTTCAGCAGACGTGGTTATTTTAATAAACAAATTATTAAGAATCAGTTCCGTACTTTCATGATCAAGAGCATTATTGATAACATGACGATCTTTAAATTTTAAATAATAATCATTATCTTTATAACTATCAAATAGATAGGTGTTCATTTGTAATTTAGGTATTTCGGTAACTAAATCATTTAAAATTAAATAATTATAATTCAAGTTTTTTAAATTGGTATTGTAAACATGTTTTAAAGTATCAAATAAATAGTAGTTATTATTTTGAAAAATCTTTTTTAAATCCTGGTCAATATTAAATAAATAATATTTATACATTTTTATCACCATGTATATTATTTCATAGCCAAAATAAAAATAATGTCATTATCTGACATTATTAATATTATTGTTATTTGAATTAGAACCTACATTTAAATGATTAAAACGTAATCCGATTAAATAAGCACCAATTATGAGGACGAGATAAAATATTAATATCCCTCCTAAATTGTAAATTCTTTTTTTCAAATTCATTTTATCTCACCTCTTTCATTATCAATATAACACGAACAATTATTTGTATCAAGAAAAATTAAAACATTTGTTTGACAATTTGACACTTTTTTGTTAATATAAAATTGGAGGTAATCAAAAATGAATAAACCTTTGACAGGAAAACAAAAACAAGTTTTAGATTATATTAAAAAATATGTTGCGGAGCATGGCTTTCCACCTTCTACTCGTGAAATTGGTGCTGCCTTAGGATTATCTAGTAGTGCTACTGTTCATGTTCATTTACAAAAATTAATAAATGCTGGTGCCATTAAAAAAACTGGCTCTAAGTTTAGAACTATTGAATTATTAGTAGATAATGAATATGCCAGTGCCAGTGAAGATATTGTTAAGGTACCTCTACTTGGAACAATTACTTGTGGTAGTCCTATTGAAGCAATTGAAACGCCAAATGAGTTCTTTAGTTTACCAATCAGTTTAATTCCACGTAATAAAAAAGTATTTACCTTAAAAGCCGAAGGTGAATCAATGATTAACAAAGGAATCTATGATGGTGATGTTGTTATCATTGAACAAAAGAATACTTGCAACAATGGTGATATTGTAGTTGCAATGGTTAATGAAAATGAAGTTACTTTAAAAACTTTCTATCAAGAAAAAACCTGTATTCGTTTACAACCAGAAAACGATACAATGGAACCAATGTATTTTGATAACGTTACCATTTTAGGTAAAGCTATCGGATTATATCGTAAATTATAAAAGCAATTAACATTGCTTTTTTTATTGCCATAATATATAATAAGCCTCATTACAAAGGTGATTGTATGGAAGCAAAAGAAGAAGTTAAAACCATTAAACTATACCGAGCAGTTCCAAACATTGGGCTTACTTCGCACCCCGGTATTGGTAACAGTCCAGAGGGCATTTATAACTTAGCCGGATACATTTCAAAAGATTCAACTAGATGGGACAAAAGTAATACATCATCAACCATCTGCAAAAAAGCTTTAGAAGATGGTAAATTTTTTTACTTTTTTCCACATCATGCTTTTTATTACCCACCACGTTTTACTCATCTTTTACATTTTTGGAGTTTAAAAATATTAGAATATGAATTTCCAATCGATGTTGCATTTAAATGTACCGGTATCGGCTACTACGGATATTGTGAAGATGAAAAGCCAGAAACCTACATTTACTATTCTGATATGAAAGGAAAAGTTATTAATTCCAGTTCATTTAATAAAGAAGATAAAACCAGATTATTATTAGAATCAATGATGAAAGGTGTTAATGCCTTACGTCCATTTTTAAACAGTAACGCTGCTAAAGACAGTGATGAAGTTATTGCTAAACATTTTATAAAAAATGAGAGAGGCGACAGTATCAAGTGTTACTTTGAAAATGATTACGATCTAATTGAAGGCAAAGAGCACATCAGAAGAAATTGGGACTACACCACCGCAAAAGCTCCAATTTATGAAGACCCTAAACAAAAAAATATTGAACAATTAAAAAACAATGGCTTAGATTTGACAATCAGTGATGAAGCAAAGGAAATCTCTCTAGAATTTGAAAATGCTTTTATTAATGGTAAAAAAGAAGAAGCCCAAACGTTAATACTAGAATATCAAAAAAAATTTAGCAGATAAAAAGCATAATCTTTATGCTTTTTTTATAGCTTTATTAAAACAATATCATCATGATTATCCAAACCATTAAAAAAGAATTATTGAATTTCAATAATTCTTTTTTATTTACTAATTGTATTCATTTTTTTAATACTACACTCTTTACATCTAAATTCTGGATGTTTATCTTCACTGCGATCATAATTACCCCATGACACAATACGATAACCCTTACCTACTTTTTTACAATCGGCACACTTAACATTTTCTTCAATTTCCCATAGCGGAACATCAGATTTCTTTTTAAAAATAATTTTATCAATCCAGAAGAAAATTAAACCACCAATTAAGTTAGCAATAATTGTTGCCCATAACGTATGCATATGCGCTAGTATTTTTAATACAATTGCTAAGATTGGCGTACTTAATTGCCATCTTACTAAATATAAAAAATACTTCTTTGCTAACTTCATAATATCAACATCCTATCTAAAGAATAAAAAGTATCCTAACATACCTAAGTATATTAAACATAAGATAATACCTTGAACTTGATCACTAGCTTTAGTTTTACCTTTTAAACCAACCATTTTAGTAGCAAGGTATCCACCTATTAAACCACCAATATGACAAGCATTATCTATTCCCGGAACAATAAATCCGATTAATAAGTTAACTAATACTATTGGAATAACTTGATTTTTTAAAACGGTATTGAAAAATACACGATGATGATAACCAAAATAAATAAATGATCCAAGTAATCCGAAAATCGCACCACTTGCTCCTACTGATAAACTATTAGAAAAAATACATGATAATAATGAACCACTAATACCACTTATTAAAAACACTACTAAATAACGCCATTTTCCTAAATAAGTTTCTATTTGACCACCAATTATTTTTAAAGAATACATATTAACTAATAGATGAATAAAACCAGCATGTAAGAATACAGAAGTAATTAAACGGTAGTATTCGCCACTCCTAACTGCTTCACTATAATTGGCACCGAACTTAAATAAAGTTTCACTATCAGTTGAACCATGTCCAAAAACATATAATAGAATAAATACAATAACATTAGCAGCGATTAAGAAATTAGTAACAATTTCTTTTTTTGGTTTAAAGATATCATCATAAACCTTATTTTCTTTTTCACTTTTATGATTAATATCATCAGTAGACTTAATTATTAAATCCATCCCTTTTAAGTCTTCCATTAAATTATCTTTAATAGTTGGGAACGTTTCCGTTAAAACTTTTTTCTTTTTAATAGCACTAATGCTATTAATAGCAATCGTACTTATATTTTTTTCATCTTTTAAAACAACATCTTCACCTAAGTTTAATTCAATATTTAATGTATTCATTTTAAATGACATTGTTTTTCTTTTAATTTGTTTCATAATATTTTTAATTTTAAATAATTCAAAATCAAATTGTTCATTATTATGAACATAATGAGTTGATATACGAATAATACGATATGGTGCATCTTCATTAGATAACCATACTTCATCATTAACCCCATTAACAACGATTGGCGTATAGTTTTCATGAGTAATAAAATAATGCGATAAACGAAGTAAAATATCGTCTCTTTTAGTAATATTTATATTATCCATTTTATCGCCTCCATCGAATATTATTATAATTAATTTCATATAATTAGTAAAGGTGAAATAATGATTATACTGACAACCATATACATTATTATCAACAGCTTTATTCTATTTAAAAAAATTGACCGTAATCAATTCTTTTATTTTATCAGTAGTATTTTATCTTTACTAACTTGTTATGTTTATTATTTTTATTATCATGATTCATTACTAGGAACCACATTTTTAATTATTTTTATTATTTTTAATAGCATCTTTTATTTTAAAGCTTGGTAATTTCTTCTAAACCATCAATAAATGATTGGAACGCTTCAGGTAACGGTGCATCAAAACTTAAGAATTCATGAGTTACTGGATGATTAAATTCAAGATGACATGAATGTAAGAATTGACCAAAATCTGAAGCATTTTTATTAGTATATACTGGATCATTATATAATGGATAGCCAATATATTTCATATGAACTCTAATTTGATGCGTACGGCCAGTCTTTAAACTACAACGTACTAAAGTATAACCAATATAACGTTTAACAACAACCATCTCGGTAATTGCGTCTTTACTATTTTGATCAGTAACCGTATACATCTTACGATTATTTGGATCTCTACCAATTGGAGCATTGATAGTTGCACTAGCATGTGGAAACTCCCCAACTAATAATGCTAAATAATCACGTTTAATAGTTTTATTCTTAAACCCTTCTGCTAATAGTTCATGAACTTTGTTATCTTTACAAACTATCATTAACCCACTAGTATCTTTATCAATACGATGCACAATTCCTAAACGATCCGTACCAGAAGCATTACTTAAATTATTAGTATAATACATTAAACCATTTACTAAAGTATTTTGATAATTTCCCGCTCCAGGATGAACCGTTAATCCAGATGGTTTATTAATAACCATTAAGTAGTCATCTTCATAAACAATATCTAAATCCATTTTGGTTGGAACTACGTCCATTCCTGGTTCTTCATATGGAAGTAATTCAATAACATCATCGTTTTTTAAAACTAAAGACGATTTAGCAACTTTACCATTAACTAGAACTTTTTCATCTTTAATACGTTTAATAATACTACTACGTGATTCATCAATTATACTAGTTAAATATTTATCTAATCTAACTTTATCACTTGTTACTACTTTGTACTCCATTTTCCAAATCCTCTTTCTTAAAGATTGCAATTATTAATAAAACAATACCAATTACAATCGCACTATCCGCAATATTAAATACCGGATAATTAATAATTCTAAAATCAATAAAGTCACGAACATAACCTAAAAATAAACGATCAACCAAATTACCAACAATTCCCCCATAAACTAATCCAAAGGCAATGATATTACGTTTATTATTTTTAAAGTTTTTCATGTAATTATAAATTAATGCTAATAAAATAACACTAAATAAAATGATAACAAAACGTTTATTATTTAACATATTAAAAGCAACTCCATAATTCTTAACGTATGTTAAATATAAAACTTTTTTAATTAATACTAAACTTTTTGATTTAATAAATAATCCTATTATATATTTTGATACTTGATCTAGAATCATAACTATTGCAGCAATCGCAATAACAAATTTTTTGTTCATTAATATCACCAGTTATTATTTTATCACACATTTACTAAAATTACATCATCCCCTATTTTAACAATATCTTTAACTTTAATATTTATTTCATTATTACCATGAAAAAAGAAACGAAAGAATCCCCTCTCTTCAATTATTACACTGGTAATAAACCCTTCAACATTTAATTCAATATCAATTATTCTTCCCAGGTTCTTACCAGTTTTAACACTAATAATATCTTTTTCTTGTAATTCCATTAAACGCATGTAACCACCTAGTATAATTATATTGAAAAAAATTATTTTAAGACTCTTTTTAAAGTTTTAATTGCCCCCTTTTCTAACCTTGAAACCTGAGCTTGACTAATTCCTAAATTATTAGCAATTTCAACTTGTGTTTTACCATAAATATAACGTTCTAACAAAATCTTCTTTTCACGAGCTTTAACATGACTTAAAGCTTTTTTTAAACTAATTAAGCCATCTTTATCTTTTAAATAATCTTTATTATCTTTTATTTGATCCTCTAAGTAGATGGTATCACCACCATCATCAAAGATTGGTTCATTAATACTCACGGGTTTTTGTAAACTATCTAACACTTCACGAATTCGATATTCTGGAATATCAAACTCATTACTAATTATTTCATAATCCGGATAAGTACCATGAATACTTAAATAATCTTCTTGAAACTTAATAATTTTATAAGCTAAATCTTTGGTACCGCGACTAACTCGTACTAAGAAATCATCACGGGTATGACGTTTAATTTCTCCTAAAATTAAAGGCACAGCATAAGTACTTAACTTCAAATTATATGATAAATCAAAATTATCAATTGCTTTTAATAATCCAATAACCCCCTGCTGAAATAAATCATCCATATTATAACTTTCTTTATTAAAACGTTTTAGAATGGACAATACTAATTTTAAATTAGCATATAACAATTCTTCACGAGCCCTCTTATCACCATTATGCATTTTTTGAAACAATTCAATTGTTTTAGCATGACTAAGGGTTGGTAAATTATTAGTATCAATTCCACATATATTCACTTTTGCGTTCAAAAAAAATACCCCTTTCTCTTTTTTATATTGAGAAAGAAGTATTGTTTTTATGCATCTAACTGACCAGTAGTTATATCACCTGTAGATGTTTTAATATTTAATTCAACATTACTGAAACGATTAGTATGTTTAATCTTAACATCACCAGTACTTGAATCCGCAGTAATATAAATATCATTTACTTTATCAATCTTAACATCACCAGTAGTTGCTTTAATATTAGAGTTATCAGTTAAATCAATTTTCTTAACCGTAATATCTCCAGTCGTAGTTTTAAAATCAATTCTACCAGTAGCTTTGTTAACATTTATTTCACCAGTAGTAGTTTTAAGTGATCCGGTATTAAATGATTCGGTAATTGTAATATCACCAGTAGTTACTTTTAAATCACTATCTTTAGCGTTTCTTAAGTAAATATCACCAGTAGTTAATTTAATATTAAAGACACTATTACTTTCTTCTTTAAATTTAACATCACCAGTACGTGCTACAATGTTAATTGGTAAATCATAATTTCTTGGTAAATAAATATCAATCTTATTATTAATAAAGTTAAATACAAATATACCAATACGATCTTTTGATTTAACATTAATATTTAAAGTATCATCTTTAGTATAAATATCCGCATTATCATCTTCTGCACCTTTTACAGTGATTTTAATACGGTCATCATCATGATAATAGAAATTTACGTCATAAGTATCAGTATCAACTACAATTTTATTACTTGGTTGATAATCATCATATAATACTCTTTTATCTGGATTTATAACAAAGTGTTTTTTTAAGAAATCACGATTATAAATACCAACTGTTAAGATTCCCCCAAGTCCGATCACTAAAATGAAACATAATACTAGTAATAGAATAATACTAATTTTCGTCGTCTTCATCTTTTACTTCCTCTCCATTCAAAATAAAGAATAGTTTAATAATTGCTTTTACTAATCCAAATATTAAGAAGATAATCCAAGTAATGTACCAAGCTCCAGTAAGGAAACTAATTAATAAATAAATAATAACCGTTAAGATCCCTAGTACTGAAGAAACTCCTTTAAAAACCGTATTAGTTTTAGTTTCATTTTTAGGAATCATTTTAGGTTTATTACTATGATCACCATACATCGCACTACGATAAACAATTAAGCATGTTGCAAAAGCAACCATTACAAACATAATCGTAATACCAACAATTTCATCTAAACCAGCATCAGTAAATATCACTGGAATAACACAAGTAATATATAAGAAAATTGCTATTACTAAAAGCACTGCTCTTTTTCTTTTAATATTTTGATTTTCTTTTTCAAATTTAGGAGCATCATAATTAACATTCATTAGTTCGTTAGTACTAATTTCATATAATTCACATAATGGTTGAATCTTATCAAAATCTGGAGTGCTTTGACCAGTCTCCCATTTACTTACCGTTTGTCTTGATACCCCTAAAGTATCAGCTACCTCTTCTTGGCTTAATCCTTTCTTTTTTCTTAGTTCTAATAATTTATTAGCTAAGTCCATAATATCACCTCTTTCATGACTCTAATTATACTTATTGTTAAAGTTGCGTGCTACCAACTTTAATTGGAAATTTGTCAACTATACTTAACATTTTTATTATATCATAATAAAAACTTGTTAGTTTAACAAGTTTTTTAAGTATCGGATTATCTTTTTTTCAATTCTTGAAATATAAGATTGACTAATTCCTAAAATCTCCGCGACTTCTTTCTGCGTATATTCTTTTGGACAGTTTATTCCATAGCGCATCCGAATTATTTTACCATCGCGACCCTTAATTTTTAATAATTCATTTTTTAATAAACTAATTTCATAATTATGCAGAATTTCATCTTCAACGATGTTTTCGTCACTACCCAAAACATCTTCTAAATGTAATTCATTTCCGTCACTATCATAATTCAGTGCATCTTCTAAACTAACTTCAACCCGTTTATTCTTATTTTTTCTTAAAAACATTAAGATTTCATTACTGATACATCTTGAACAATAAGTCGCCAGTTTAATATTCTTATCAATTTTATAAGTACTAATTCCTTTTATTAATCCAATTGATCCAATTGATACTAAATCTTCAATGTCATAACCCGTATTCTCATATTTTTTTGATAAGTAAACTACTAATCTTAAATTATGTTCAATCAGTTTGTTAGTAGCAGTTTCATCACCACTTTTACTTTTAATTAATAATTGTAATTCTTCATCGCGACTTAGTGGTGGTGGTAATTTGTCCGTAGCACCAACAAAAAAGCATTTATTAAATAATCTTCTTAAATAATTAATTAATCTTCTTAACATATATCCTCCTCTAAGTAATATGGTATTAATACATCAAAGGTATTATGGTCAAAATGAGATGAAACTCCCACAACACATTTATTAATTACTTTATTATTAATCTCTACTTTATTAACCTTATAACACCGTAGTAACTCTTCACCACTGACCGTTTTAATATTTAAGTAATAAAAAATATTATTATTTAAATATTTACTAATAACATCATTGGAAACAATGATAACTTTATTATTTAATAAATAATCTTTAACCGCATTACCAGTATCTAAATAACCTTTTAAAGCAATTTCATTATTATTTATTGCTACTTTAACATTATAAGAATAAGATCGTATACGTTCTTCTTTTTTAATCATAAAATAAACCAAATAAAGATAAAAAGGTACTAAAACGATTAAGAATACCTGATAACTAATTTCGATGCTTAAATAGTATAAAAAGCCACCAATAATGGTAGAAATCATATATAAATACAACAAGTTCTTAATTGTATAAATAATATTCTTATATTTAAAAGTAACAATAACCATAACTAAACCATATAACAATCGAATAACAATGGTTATATAATAAGGTATTTTTAAAAAAATAAATGGTATTGTTAAGATTCCTGATAAGGCCCCAATACTCAATCTAGTTAATGAAATATTATTTTTTAAAACCATATTTACACTAAATAATAAGATAAAATCAAAAAGATAGTTTAATATAATGATTAACTCGATATACATAAGATCACCATGTATATCTTATCTAATAAAGATTAAAAATTATGTCAAAAAAAAGATTAATGATTCATGAATAATTAATCTTGTACCAACATAAGTTGCTTCAGAATAAGTAGCAGGAAATTTAATTTAACTACAATGAACTCCGCCATATAACATTATTTTAGCAATAAAAAAGCAAAACCATTTATTATGTTTTGCTTTTCATAATTTCTAAAATTTTATCAAAGTTATCATCATTAGCAATTTTATTTTTATGAAGATAACCACATTTATTACATCGATAAATTATTTTATAAGTATCTTTATATTTTTCAATATCAATTGGTTCTAAGATACCATGACAATTGGAAGCACGATCACCAGGATTAACATCAACATGTAACGAACATAAACAATATGGGCAATGATCACGTGCTGAATAATTTAATGGTTTAACTTCCTTACCACATACTAAGCAAGTAAAGCCTTCATCAATCATTGTGAAATTCTTAGGCTGTTCTTGCATTTTTCTTAACTGCTTTCTTAGTTGTAGTTTTCTTAGTCGCAATTTTTTTAACTGGTGATTTTTCATTAGATTCATCTAATTTATTAGCAACATCTTTTAATACATCACTAGTTTTATCTTTAATATCATATGCTGCTTTTTGGAACACAGGTGTTCCTTTTTCTTTAGCAAGCGTAATTAATTCATCAGCTTTAGCAATTGCATATAAGCTTTTTTCTTGAATTATTTCTTTTACTTTTTCTTTATCTAAATCTCTTAAGGTTGTTTTAATATCATCCATTATTTCAATAGCTTTATTCTTAACATCTTCAGGTTCAATTTCTTCAAGTTTTTTCTTTAGGTATACCATTTTATTCCATAACATTGCTCTGGTTTCTTTACCACTTTGTGGTGCGAATAAAAGGGCCAACCCAGCACCAACGGCAGCTCCTAAAAAGAATTTGCCCCAACCACTACTCTTCTTCATCTTCTTGATCATCCTTTCTCTTTTGATGACGAATTCGAGAAGCAACAAAACCACCAAACAAACTTGATATTCCGTCGAAGAAAATATCACTAATTGATGACATACGATCAGTTATAAAATCAAGTACTGAAAAGAATCCATTTAATGATTCAACTTTATCATTAACATCATCAACAATCTTATCAACTTTACCGATGGTAATAATTGCTCTTATACCTAATATTATGCCAACTATTAAGATAATTATTATTAAAAAATCAATAATTATTGGTAATATGTTTTGTAGTGTTTCCATTTTTATCCTCTTTTCTAATTAATTATTCTGTTTCATCAGTTGTATCTTCAGTATTATCATACATTGCATCGATTAAATTAAATAATTCATCACTATTATCAGTATCATTTTTTGATGGTTCATCAGCAACTTTTTCTTCGATTGCATCTTCTACTTCATCAACATCATCATATTTAACATCTTCAAAATCATCTAGATAATCATCTTTAATTTCTTCTAAATCTTGTTTTCTTAATTCTAATGTTTTATCTAATTCATCTTCGATTTGATTTAATAATTCAACAGCATTTCTTGGCTTATCTAATTCATCTTCAGTTTCAAAATGATTATCAACCTTAGTTTCAATATCTGCCATCTTACCACTAATGTTTTCTAAGTTTTCTCTAATCCCCGTTAAAGTTTGTTTTAATTCCATCGTATCCGAAACATCTGGAATACGATCATCATCATTATCTGGGTTAGTAATAATCTCTGTAATTGTAACTTTAGTAGGATTTAATTCTTCAATTGATTTAATTTCACTATCTAATTGTCCAAACGCTTTCTTACGAACATCATCTACATTTAAAGTTTTAGGTTTACTAGATGGTAAAGTTGTTGTATTTAATTCCCCAATATCTTGAATTGAATCTTTATCATAATTCTTATTTAAAATACCATATACTGGTGAAATAATTGGTGATGGTTTAAATACACCTTTTTCCTTTGGCTTTTCACTTAAGAACGCATCATAATCAGGTTCAACATTTAATTCCTTAATTGGCTTTTTCTCTTCACGATGAAATTCGCTACGATAAGTTTCAATTTCATCTAACCCAAAGTTTTTCTTAGGTTCAAGAATAGATTTAGGTTTAGTACTTTCAAATTCTTGTTCATCAAATAATGGAAATTTAAAAGTATTTTCTAAATTGATATTATTATCAACGGGTTTTTCTTCTTCAACTTTTTCTTCAACCTTTTCAACTTTTTCAGATACCTCATGTTTAATAACTTTTTTAGGAACAACGTTTTCTTCTACTTCTTCCTCTTCTTCATCAAATAAGATATCTTTTAATTTATCTAATAGTTTCATAACACCAATCCTATTCTATTAAATCACTATCTTTAACATCATCATTTTCATTATATTGACCATATTGTTCTTCATATGTTGCAAAATCAGAATCACTAGCTACCGTTTTAAAGATATTAAATTCGATTTCTGATGTATTAAATGAATCATCTTTCATCATGTTATCTAAAACGTCATATTTATAATCAACAGATGATATTAAAATATTACTATACGTTAATGCTTTCTTAATATTTTTTTCATTAACTATTACTTCTATTTTAGCATAATTATCCATAATTTCAATGAGATATTTGTTATCTTCGGTTTTGTTAATCTCTAAATAACCATTATCTAATTTTTGACTATAGTAAGCATTCTTATTAATTTTATAATCAAATTTTACATTATTGTAATAACTTACAACATCAACATATAAATAATAGACATTATCTTGATCCATTAAGATCTCATTAAAATCTTTGTTGTTAATTAATTTAATTCCCTTTGGAATGTAATATTTATAACCACGTCTTGTTACATTTGATAAACTATTACTGCTCTTAGTTTTATTAATTATTTCTTGGTAACTCATACGATTAACAGTTGAACAACCACTAACCAATAAGATACTAATCACAATTAGTAATATTTTTCTTATTTTCATACTATAACCTCTACTAAAAATTATACCATAAATCTATTTAATAGCATATAAATAATTTATTTTAGTTCCTTCATTCATAAACTTTTCTTCATATTCCGTAGTTACATTAGGAATATCGGTATTTGCTAAATCCAAGGTTACTTCTTTGAACTTATAACCATACATGCTTAAACTTTGTAAAGAATAACCAAATAATAGAATATTATCCGTTTTTTGAATAATAATATTTTCGTCTTTAAAAATATGATCATAAATTGCTAAAAAAGTTTCACTAGTTAAGCGACGATTAGCATGTCTTTTCTTAGGCCATGGATCTGAAAAGTTTAAATAAACCGTACTAATTTCATGATCAAAAATACTAGCTATATTTAAAGCATCCGTATTAATTAAAAGTAAATTAGGTAACATCTCAGGCATTTTTTTAATTGCTCGAGCCATAACGTTATCATATTTTTCTAGTCCAATAAAATTAATATTTGGATATTTCTTAGCCATTTCATAAATGAACTTACCCTTACCCATACCAATTTCTAAATGAATTGGATTTTCACTATTGACAAAATTTTCTTTCCATTTGCCTTTATATTCATCAGGACTTTTAACTAAAAAGTTGCAATTATTGATTAATTCACTATTATTTTTTAAATTTCTTAAGCGCATTTAATTCACCTCTTTATTGATTTATCATATTTTAATATTAGGAGGTAGAGTCATGAAAAATCGTAATAGCTTCTTTAGTCAATCTAATAATCAAATGACTAGTTTTGCAAACCCATATAGTTATGGTTTTAATGAAGCAAACAACTTTTATCAAGGAAACTATCCTAACCCTAACATAATTCCTAATATGGCTCCTAATAATGATAATATGTATTCTGACTATGAAGCAAGATTTGCTAAAATCGAACGTAGCATCACTCGCTTAAATGAACGCATAAATAAATTAGAATCATCAACGCTTTATTCTAATACCGATGATGATTCTAATAATATGTATATTATTTAATTTGAAGCTTACCAAAGGTAAGTTTTTTCATGATTCTATTTAAGTATTCTTTACCAAAAGCACTTTCTAAAATACCCATTTTATAACTAACAAATAAATATACTAATGCTCCCGTAACACTAATAACCGCAATATATCCAATTATATATAACTTACCATCAACATATGGAATAACTAATTTTAATCCGACTACAGTTGCAATCATAATAACTAATGGTATTAATGTTTTTAAAGTCATTTTGAAAGTAGCACCATAATGTAGTTGATGTTCCTTCTTTAATAAAGTAAGAGCAATTACAATTGATAAACTATAACCAACAATGGTAGCAATTGTAGCACCAACATAAGCTAATCCAAACTTATCAAATAATATCATTAATGGTATATCTAAAGAAGCATTTAGTATTAAACCTAAAATAGTACTAATATAAACTGCTTTAAATTTGTTTAAACTTTGTAAAGTTGATTGGGTAATCATAAATACATTTTGAATTAATGGTACGATAATACAAACGGTTAATATATGATATCCTAAAACATCTCTTCCATAGAAAATAGTCCATACCGGTCTAGCTAGCAACATAATTCCAACACATGCTGGTAAACTAACAAAAATAATAATTTGTAAGGCTTTATTAAATCTTTCATTAACTAAATCCCATTTTTTTAATGTAAAGGCTTCAACAATATTTGGAATTAAACTAATTGTCATACCCATTGCTAAAGAAGTAATAATCATACTAATCTTTGGTGCCCATGTGGTAATTGATGTCGTAATATACTCAACTGTCTTCGCATCATAATTTAAATAAGCTAAAGTACGATTAATAAAGACCATATTCACAAAATTATAGATACTCATGCAAGCACTAATAATTATAAATGGAATGGCATAATTAAAAATCTTTTTAACAATTTCCTTATTACTAATATCATCTTTCGTTAAATTACCAGTTAAATCTAATTGTTTTTTATTAACTTTCATCTTAACAAAGACATATAAGTACGCAAATAATCCACCAAAGAAAGCACCGGATACAGCAAGTCCAATAGCATATTTAAGTGGTAATCCTAATACTTTATAAACAACATAACTACCAACTAAGATTACCGCAATTCTAACAATTTGTTCAATTACTTGACTTACTGAAGATATATTAATAACTTTATGACCCTGTAAATAACCTTTTGATACAGCAAGGAACGGAATAACTAATAACGCAAATGCAACAGCACGAATCGTAAATGCTACATCACTAATTGAATTTCCACCCTTCATATCACCAATTAACATTTTAGCAATTAATGGTGCAAATATCATTAATACTAAAAAGGCAATTAAGGAAATAATAAGAATAATATTTCGACCAATTTTAAAAGCTCGATATTTAGCGTCTTTATATTTTAAAGTATCATATTCATTAATAATCTTACTCATTGCAGTTGGAATACCGGCTGTTGAAATATCTAAGAAAATAATATAAATGTTATAAGCATAAGCATATAAAGCACCACCCATTTTACCAACAGTTGCATAAAATGGTATAACATATAACATTCCTAATAATTTAGTAAAAACAATTGCTAATGTTGCAATAATAGTTCCTTCAACAAAACTACTTTTTTTCACTTTAAACCACTCAACCTTCATGATATATCACCATCGCTGAAAAACAATAAATTTGTTCTTCATGCGTCATTGATATAGCAACTTGATACCTAATATCAATTATATCATAAGTTCCACTATTTAAAAACGAATTTATTGCGTTTTGTAAATCAATTTCATCGGATTCATCAAACAGTTTTACCTTCACTTTAATCACCGAATTTATTATAAAAAAGACTTAATAAAAAAATTGTCAAAAAAAGATTAGTATTTCTACTAACCTTTTACAACTATATTAACAATCTTACCTTTAATAGCAATAACTTTTAATATTTCTTTACCTTCGGTAAACTTCTTAACGTTTTCTTCAGAAAGAGCTTTTTCCTTTAATGATTCTTCAGCTTCATCAACGCTTACTTTAATAGTAGCTCTTAATTTACCATTAACTTGAACCCCAATTTCGATTTCATCATCAACGGTTTTAGCTTCATCATATGTTGGCCATGATTCATAAGCAATGGTATTATTGTGTCCTAATTTTTCCCACATTTCTTCAGTAATATGTGGACAAATTGGATTTAATAATTTAACAAAACCTTCAATATATGATTTAGTTAATACTTCTTCTTTATAACAAGCATTAATAAATACCATCATTTCAGAAATAGCAGTATTAAATGATAATGCTTCAAAATCATTAGTAACTTTCTTAACCATTTTATTATATGGCACTTCTAAGTTTTTATTTACTTCTTCACTAATTTTATTATCTTCAATTATTAAACGCCATACACGATCAAGGAATTTTCGAGCACCTTCAACACCTTGATTTGACCAAGGCTTAGAAGCTTCAAGTGGCCCCATAAACATTTCATAAAGTCTTAAGGTATCAGCACCATAATCTCTAACAACATCAGATGGATTAACAACATATTCTGGGAAACGTTTACCCATTTTAATACCATTAGATCCTAAAATCATTCCTTGATGAACTAATTTTTTAAACGGTTCTTTTACTGGAGATAATCCTTTATCATATAAGTAATTATTCCAAATACGAGAAGAAATGAGATGACCGACAGCATGTTCCGGACCTCCCACATATAACTCAACTGGCATCCAATGTTTTAATATTTCAAC
>JAEEGL010236917.1_pt1 | contig 39264 bp, 32 predicted proteins | sample 9134231 | NCBI WGS metagenome assembly JAEEGL01 (sample SAMN16246548, study PRJNA631951) | gut metagenome | biome: gut microbiome; feature: rumen; material: fiber-attached | host: Bos | place: Iran: Karaj | collected 2018-10 | reverse complement strand
TGCCGTTAAGCTCAGGGATAACAAGGCCGATAGCCTTAGCAGCACCTGTGCTGTTAGGAACGATATTGCAAGCGCCTGCACGTGAACGACGAAGGTCACCCTTCCTCTGAGGTCCGTCAAGGATCATCTGATCGCCTGTGTAAGCATGGATTGTGCTCATGATACCTGACTTGATACCTGCAAGGTCGTTAAGAGCCTTAGCCATAGGTGCAAGACAGTTAGTTGTACATGAAGCTGCTGAAATGATAGTATCTTCAGGCTTAAGTGATGTATGGTTTACATTGTAAACGATGGTAGGAAGATCATTTCCTGCAGGAGCAGAGATAACAACCTTACGAGCGCCGGCATCAATATGAGCCTGAGCCTTAGCCTTGCTTGTATAGAAACCTGTACACTCAAGAACTACGTCTACCTTTAATTCGCCCCAAGGAAGATCCTTAGCTGCGGGACAAGCATAGATGGTGATCTCTTTTCCGTCAACTGTGATTGAGCCGGGAACCTTAACGGTCTTTCCGTCTTCCTCAAGGATTGCATCCTTATATGTAACCTTGTCAGCTAAAGCATACTTACCCTGTGATGAATCATACTTAAGAAGATGAGCAAGCATCTTAGGGCTTGTTAAATCGTTAATAGCTACTACTTCGTAACCTTCTGCACCAAACATCTGTCTGAATGCAAGACGACCGATACGGCCGAAACCATTGATTGCAACTCTTACATTTGCCATGTCAAATGACCTCCTAATAATACATTTATTTAGCTTGTATAAACGTCTACGGCCGTACGGACCATAAACCTTTAAACCAACATCAGAAACATTTTACCTTGATTTAACAAAAAATGCAATATATTTTTTAATAAATCATGACGAAAACCAAAAACAGTTTAAATCATCAAACCACTTCGTCGTTTTCACCTTCATACGAAACAGCCTCATCCTGTTTTTCTTTCGCCTTGTTTGCATCCTCTTCGCTGAGGATCTTTACTTTTCCTGTAGCAAGTTCTTCAACTGCGATCGATAACGGCTTCTTGCATTTAGGGTTTGCCCTGGGTGTGTCCCCGTCAATAAGCTGTCTTGCCCTTTTGGCGGTTGCCAGCACGATCGAATACCTGCTGTTTACGATAGGCTGAGTGTTGTTTGCCTCACTGTCACTGTTTACTACCTTCATAAGATCGGTGTAAGATGGATGTAACATGTTTTTTCTCCTTTACTCGACGTTTTGTATCTGCTCTCTTACTTTTTCTATATCAGTCTTCAGATTGATCGCCGTATTGGTGATCTCGAGGTCGCTTGATTTTGAGAGTATCGTATTGGCCTCCCTGTTCATCTCCTGAGCGATGAAATCAAGCTTTCTTCCAACATTTTCAGCCTCGTTAAGAGTACTCTTCATATTGTTGATATGTGCCCTGAGTCTTACCGTCTCCTCATCAACACATATCTTGTCAGCGAACACTGTAATCTCGGTAGCAAGTATGCCCTGATCCATGTTTGTGTTCCCAAGCAGCTCTTCTACCTTTGCATACAGGCGGTTCCTGTACTCATCAACAACCTGCGGGGACCTCTCCTCGATAAAATCGATCATGGAGATCATGCCGTTAAGCTTTCCGATCAGATCGTTCTTTAAGTGCTCTCCTTCGGTAATACGGGTCTGTACGAAGCTTTCGGCTGCTTTCTTGATCGCATTCTCCACAAAGCTCCAGATCTCACCTTCATCTGCCTGCTGTTCCTCAAGTACAAAAACATCGGGAAAACGGGCAAGCTGCCCGGCATTGATATTTCCTTCAATACCGAAATCGGCACTCATTTTCTTTATAAGGTCAAAATAGCTTTTTGCTATATCCTCGTTATACTTTACACATTCCCTGCCTTCGGTAAAATCTTCATATGTGATGAAGATATCGACTTTACCTCTTGAAATATAGCTTTTTAAAAGATTCCTGATGGCCGATTCAAAGAAATTCAGTTTTTTCGGCATCTTAAGACCGATCTCACAATATCTGTGATTAACGGCCTTCATTTCAACAGTTATCTTTCTCTCGGGTGTTTCGGACTCATACCTTCCGAAACCGGTCATACTTTTTAGCATACTATTCCTGCCTTTCGTCTTCAAAGCAATCCAATTTATTATAGTAAAGATTTTTGCATAAGTCAAGTAAAATATACAATTTCTTCTTCTGCAGGAACAGAGTCTTCAAGTTTTGTCACATACAGAACCGGTCCCTTACCCCTGTATTCGCGTCTGAACTCGATCTTTATCTTCGCCTCTACATAAATCCAGTCACGGTTCTTATGTTCTTCAAAAAATGCGGCATAGAACGAAGGTATCCTTGAAGTAAATCCGATGAAACCAATATCGTTCGCACAGCACTGCATCGCAAAACGTCCGGGCACAAAGGTATCCTTCGACATCTTCGGATCCTTATAGAACATGGCCTTGAAGCATATCCTCTTTCCGTTGTACTTCTTGGGAAAATCAAGGATATCCAGATACCAGAGACCGAAATCATCATCCTCTATGACAATGGGATCCGCATTTACATCAAACGGAAGTTCCTCCTCTTCCTCGGCGCTCATATCCGTTCCGTCAATGCTCTCATATATGATCTGTGCTTTTCGGTTTACCGGTTTTATAATACGTCTTATATCATTCTTCTTCGTTGCCGAAGAACATCTGTTAAATATGATCGTATCGGAATATTTTATCTGCTCCATGATCATGGAACGCATATTGTTCACATAGTTCATGAAGGTGGAACCGTCAACCATGGTTATAAGCTGTGCCATCATCCAGTCTGCAGGCATTTTTGTGTTCAGTATCTCTGCCATGTTCCAGACACCGTTCAGCTCCATTATAACCTTATCGGGATGATACTCCGCATTAAGCTCAGCCAGCTTTTCGGGAGTATAATCCTCACGTTCCTCTATGTATTCCGTATAGATATTTTTTTTCTTAAACTTTTCCTCGTCATACTCCTCTTCGCCCTCTTCACAGGCTATGACGAGTATCCTGTCGCCGTTTATGAATTCGGGATCCTCAAGTGTTGTCTTAATGAATGAGGTTTTGCCCGATTCCAAAAAACCGTTTATCATATAAACAGGTATTTCCATGTTAAGTTCCTCATATTAAGCTCATCAGTCAGTTAAAGCCGCACCGGTCATGCAAAGAGTGTCTTGATCTTTTCCTCGTTTATCTTGCTTCCGATAACGCAGATCTTACCGATGACATCGGAGCTTCCGCGCCTGATATCAGATTCTTCGGGAACATAATCAAAATGTATCCACTCACCCTCATTTGCTGCAATAATACCCTTTGCACGGAGTATGATGCCGTATTCCTCGGCATTATCCAGCTTCTTAAGGATTTCTGCTATCTGGTCTTCACTGAATTTCTTGGTTGTCTCTATGCCGACGCTTGTAAATACCTCATCTGCATGATGGTGATGATGATCGTGATGATGATGGTGTTCATGTTCATCTTCGTCGTCATCGTCGTCATCATGGTGGTGATGGTGATGCTCGTGTTCATCCTCGTCATCATCGTCGTCATCATGGTGGTGATGGTGATGCTCGTGCTCATCATCGTCATCATCGTCGTCATGGTGGTGATGGTGATGCTCGTGTTCGTCCTCATCATCATGATGACAGTGTTCTCCGTGCTCATGATGATGTCCGCATTCGGGGCATATTCCCGCAGCTTCAAGAAGTTCGTCCTCAAATTTGGACTTTTCTTCCATAGCCTCAAGTATCTTTGCACCGTCAAGCTCATCCCACGGAGTTGTAATGAGAACTGCCTTGTCATTATGTTCACGTATAAGCTGTACAGCTGCAGCAAGCTTTTCTTCACTGATATTCTGTGTACGGCTTAATATTATCGTCTTAGCGTATTCTATCTGGTTATTGAAGAACTCACCGAAATTCTTCATGTACATCTTGCATTTTCCGGCGTCAACAACAGCTACGAAATTATTAACTGCTATACCTGCTTCATCCGCAACATCCTGTATTGCCTTTATAACATCGGAAAGCTTGCCTACGCCCGAAGGCTCGATGATTATCCTGTCAGGTGTAAACTGCTTCATAACATCCTTCAGTGCTATACCGAAATCTCCGACAAGCGTACAGCAGATACAGCCTGAATTCATCTCCGTAATCTGTATCCCGGAGTCCTTAAGGAAGCCTCCGTCGATACCTATCTCACCGAATTCGTTCTCGATAAGAACTATCTTCTCGCCCTTAAAAGCCTCTGCGATAAGCTTCTTTATCAATGTTGTCTTTCCGGCACCCAAGAAGCCTGAAAAAATATCAACCTTTGTCATTGTCATCCACCTTTCTCAAAATAAACAATACTTTTGCATCACGGCGTCTTCCGTCCGCCACACGATAATATAGCACTACATATTTAAAAAGTAAATAATGTAAATAATTAAATTTTTGTTATATTAACAAAATTATCAATGCCGTCAACAATGCCTTCCGCTATCAGTTCCTGATATTCGTCGCTCCATAATTTCTCAGTCTCTGCCGCATCCGTCAGATATCCGCATTCAAAGATGATCGCGGGCATGGTTGTCTTACTTGTAACCACAAGATTCTTTCTGAAATGGGTTCCCCTGTTTCTGGCACCGGTCTTTGATGCAGCAGCTTCAACAACCGCATCTCCCAGCTCCTTACACCACTCACGATCATAGGTCCAAGCCTCCATACCGTTCGCTCCGCCTTCGGATTCCTCATTCGAATTCTGATGGATACTGATAAGGCATACCGGATTGTCGAGAGAATTTGCTATCGATGCCCTATCGGTCAGTCCTACAAAATTATCATCGGGACGGGTCAGCTTTACCGAATATCCTCTCAGTTCAAGTTCATCCTTTAGCTTATACGAGATCTGAAGATTCAGATCTTTTTCGAGCATACCGTTTGCATCCGCTGTTCCCCCGTCAAAGCCTCCGTGTCCGGCGTCAACTATCACAATGCCTTTGCTTCCCGGAACGATATCCTTGTATCTCTCGGCCTTTATTTCCGAAAGTGTTCTGTTGTCATCATAAATTTCAAAGAATGCGTCACTTCGTTTCTTTCCCACTGTGGAATTGTCGACGAGTCGTATTTCCTTATACTCTCCCTCATATTCCACATATTTCATTCTTTCCTCGCGGCTTCTTATACTGCTTTTAATAATATTCACAAACAATGCGATTATACCGGCAAGTATAAGCAGGACAACGGCAAAAAAAGACAAAATAAGTAAACGCCTCATCCGTTTTCTTTTACGGATAAAAGCTTTCTTTTTTCTGTCTCTTTCGCTATCTTCATATGGAACATTATACGGTGCGCGAGATGACATATCCGTTCCTCTTATCTTAAACTCCGTTCATATTCGTTCCCCAAACGGCAACGTCTTACAGAAGCTTCTCAAGCTCTTTTCTTATGGCCTGTATAAACTCAAGGGTATTTACCTTGTTTACGTTTGAAAGCTTGCTGATCAGTGCAAGATCGCCGGTCATGGTTCCGTTCTCGATTGTGGCTATCGTTGCTTTCTCAAGCTTGTCTGCAAATGCGGAAAGCTCGCTTATGCCGTCGAGCTCGCCCCTCTTTCTCAAAGCTCCGGTCCATGCAAATATTGTAGCAACTGAATTTGTCGAAGTAGGCTCACCCTTAAGGTGCTTATAATAATGCCTCTGAACGGTTCCGTGTGCTGCTTCGTATTCATACTTTCCGTCAGGAGAAACCAGAACCGATGTCATCATTCCGAGAGAACCGAATGCCGTTGCAAGGAGGTCGCTCATTACGTCTCCGTCATAGTTCTTGCAGGCCCAGATAAATCCGCCCTCTGATTTTATTACACGTGCAACCACATCATCGATCAGAGTATAAAAATATGTTATACCGGCTTTTTCAAATTTCTCTTTATATTCCTTCTCATAAAGATCGGCAAAAATATCCTTAAAGTTATGATCGTATTTCTTTGAAATTGTGTCCTTTGATGCAAACCAGAGATCCTGCTTTGTATCAAGGGCAAAATTGAAACAGCTCCTTGCAAATCCCTCTATTGATGCGTCAAGGTTATGAACGCCCTGGATTATGCCGGGTGCCTTGAAGTTATGAATGAGTTCCCTTGATTCATTCCCGTTTTCATCCGTAAATACAAGTTCAGCCTTTCCGGGACGGTCTATTTTCATCTCCGTTGCCTTATAGATATCTCCGTAGGCATGACGTGCGATGGTGATGGGTTTCTTCCAATGGGGAACATAAGGATCGATGCCTTTTACGATTATCGGTGCCCTGAAAACGGTTCCGTCAAGAATGGCTCTTATGGTACCGTTTGGACTCTTCCACATCTGCTTTAACTTATACTCTTCAACTCTTGCGGCATTAGGTGTTATGGTCGCGCATTTTACGCCAACGCCGTATTTCTTGATCGCATTTGCAGAATCAATCGTAACCTGATCATCCGTCTCATCTCTGTAAGGAAGTCCGAGATCGTAATACTCCGTCTTAAGATCGATAAACGGACATAAAAGCTCATCCTTTATCATCTTCCAAATGATCCTGGTCATCTCGTCTCCATCCATCTCAACAAGAGGAGTCGTCATCTTAATCTTTTCCATGTTGCTACCACCGCCCTTCGGGGCTCCTTTCAAATATTATTCTTAAATCCATATCATCTGCATTTACAGAATGGGTCTTAACGCTCGTATGAACGTATCTCTTCCGGTAAATTTCAGATATTTTCTCTTTGTTTTATTCCAACCGTCCAATATATTCAGATAAACCTCTCCGTTTTCATAATGCCTGACACCGATGATCACTATCCAGTGCCACAGGAACAGACCCGCATTAACGAGCATGGCTACCGGAAGGCTTTCATTTATGCATTCCTCGATGGCCTCAAGCGTTTTTATCGGCTTGAACCTGACAGTCGAACCTATGCGTTTGTAATAACGGGTAAGCTTCGGTTTGTATAAGATCACGGGACCGTTCTTTACGATACGGTGTATACTCTTGAACATCTCAGTCCTGTCGCTCTCGATGCCGCAGGACGATACATCCCCTTTCCCGTACTTCTTTAGCAAAAGCGTAACGTTCATAGTACAGACACAAGCACAGTGATTGTTTGCTATATCCATGTAATCACCGGTTACCGCTATGTCGTCCTCATCAACATCTATTGCATTTTCACTGAATTTACCGTCGGGCATCTCGTGCGGATATACAAAACCGTACGGGCGTTTCTTTATTCTGATCTTTATCATGGTGTCACCCCCCGGCCGTATCCTTACCTTAAGGCGATCAATTCCTGTAGAAATTGATCAGGCATCCGTCAAGTATTATCTTCCTCTCATCATCGCTCAATGAACCGAGCCTGAAATCAACCTCTTTTATCTCATCACCGATGATATATGCCTTAATGATATCTGCTTTTTCCTCAACAGCTTTTCTTATGTCCGGAACAAATACATAATCACCCTTGCGGATCTCGTTTCCGTCGTAAAGGAAAGGAAGCATGCCCCAGTTGATAAGGTTGGAACGATAACGCTTTGTGGCATATTCGGCCGCAATGTTTGCCCATGCTCCGAGAACCTTCTGACAGGATGCGGCCTGTTCACGGGCCGACCCGTCTCCGGGCTTATTGCAGAAAATCGTGCTGCCTACACTGATATCCTTTTCAGCTACACCGAATTTACCGGTTACCTTTGCAAGTATCTTTTCATACTCAGCCTTTAACTCGCCGGCATCCTTTGCAAATCCGTACTGGTCAAGCTCTGATTCGGGAGTATCGAATCCCTGTGCCCTGTTGATCCTTATCTGTCTGTCTTTTTCAACAGCCCTTACCTTCTTTGCCTCACCCACATAATCGGGATCACGGCGTGAAAGCGTAAACTCTGCAAGTCCTAAAGGATTCGATCTGAACGAAGAAGTTTCTCCCGAAGGGATAAGCTCATCTGTTGTGGTTACGGGATCATGTATCTCGCTTACACACTTTACAAGCAGATTGTCCGAAAGTGCATTCATCCTCGGCCAGTCCTTGATATTGGGTCCGAAATGAATCTCTGTTTCGGGCTCTGCATGTCCTACGCAGTCAAGTACGCGTTTTTCATATATTGTCTTATCGAAGAAGTATTTACGTTTTGTGAAATCGATGCCTTCAAGCTCATCCGCGCCTGTAAGGAAGCCTTTGTTTGCAGCGGTAGCGGCAATCGATCTTGCATCCATAAGCGCAACCGAAGAGATCTGACCGTTCTGTATCTTTGAACCCTCACGGTTCGGGAAGTTACGCGTGCTGTGCCTGATGCTGAATGCGTTGTTAGCGGGCGTATCTCCTGCACCGAAGCAGGGTCCGCAGAACGCAGTCTTGATAACGGCGCCTGCACCGATAAGGTCTGCTGCCACTCCGTTCTTTACGAGTTCCATGTAAATAGGCATTGATGCGGGATATACGCTTAAGGTGAACTTATCGTTTCCGATGTCTGCTCCCCTAAGTATGTCGGCCGCTTCGCAGATATTTTCAAATCCGCCGCCTGCACAGCCTGCAATGATACCCTGTTCAACGTAAAGCTTGCCGTCTATTATCTTGTCACTTAACGAATAATCGCACTTGTCGCCAAAGCTTACCTTTGCACGTTCTTCGCACTCTCTTAAGTAGTCCTTAAGGTTAGCTTTTACTTCGCTTATTGCATATGCCTTGCTGGGATGGAAAGGCATAGCGATCATGGGCCTGATCTCAGAAAGGTCGATGACTACAGCTCCGTCATACATAGCGGTTCCTTCAACCTTAAGTTCTTTATATGCGTTCTTTCTTCCGTGTATATCAAGCCATTCCTCAACCTGTTCATCTGTCTCCCATATGGATGACAGACAGGTGGTCTCGGTCGTCATTACATCAACGCCGATACGGAAGTCAACACTCAGATTCTTTACACCGGGTCCGACGAATTCAAGGATCTTATTCTTAACAAAGCCGTTATCGAATGTAGCTCCCACAAGTGCAAGCGCAACATCGTGAGGCCCTACGCCGTAGGAAGGCTTTCCTGTAAGGTAGATACAGATCACATCGGGCCTGTTGACATCATAGGTACGTCCAAGGAGCTGTTTTGCAAGCTCTCCGCCGCCTTCACCTATGGCCATTGTACCGAGGGCACCGTATCTGGTATGTGAATCGGAGCCGAGGATCATATCTCCGCAGCCTGCCAGCATTTCACGGGCAAACTGGTGGATTACGGCCTGATGAGGGGGAACATATACTCCTCCGTATTTTCTCGCGGAGGTAAGACCGAACATATGGTCATCCTCGTTTATCGTTCCGCCTACCGCACAGAGGCTGTTATGGCAGTTGGTAAGGACATAGGGAATGGGAAACTTCTCAAGTCCGCTGGCTCTTGCTGTCTGTATGATACCAACATATGTGATATCATGAGAGGTTATCTTGTCGAATTTGATCTTGAACTTTTCGGTATCTCCGCTTGTATTGTGCTTATTCATGATACGGAAACCGAGGGTATTGTCTCTTAAAGATACATCCTGAGCATTAACGCCCTTTTCGTTCAAAAGCTTAAGTCCTGCCTCATCGGCCTCTATCAGTTCGCCGTTTACCAGAAATACATTGTTTTTAATAAGATTCATTGGTCTTTGCCCTTCCTTTAATTACTCTTTATTCAATAATCCTTATGATGCTTCCTGTACCATTTTATATACATGAAAGTATAATTTTCACCCTTTTTGGCGAGCATCTTTAAAAGTTTCTCCAGGAAATCACTGGTCTCCTGATGTATTGTCCTTCTTGAACGTCCCTTATCAAAGTATTCGTACGGGCTTTGATCCGTATACTTATCTTTCAGATAAATCTTTGAAGCCGCAACTCTGTCACAGAACATCTCTATGACATATTTCAAGGGCATTTTTACCGGAAGCGCCTTGTTTGCCTGGATATTGTAATCATTCCAGTATTCAAAGTGATGCTTATTTCTTCCCTTGTGATGCATCCATGCATATGAGAAGCCGTGGTCTTCGCGCTCTCCCTCATTCGGGCTTCTGTCACCGCGATAGAATTTTACACCGTAAAAGAACTCCGAAGGTGAAAACTTCGAAAGGTCATGTAATGCTCCCTGGATCGGTATGCCTGCTTTTAAACAATGTTTAAATACCATGTGTCTGTGGGCAAGAACGGTTTTCGTATGACAAACAAGCTTACTCTTGCTCTTGTTTTTTACCTCGTAGTATTTTATCCCATCCTCATCACTGTTTTTCAAACCCAGCTTATGCTTTATGGCTCCCTTCATTTTCCTGCCGAGAGTCTTTCTTAATCTGTAGCCCTGAAAGCTGATGGTCTCGCCGGTCTTCTTTGCACCTTCATATACCTTGGGACCGACCTTCTTCACACCGTCCCTGACGTTTGGACCAATATTCTTTGCGGCTTCCTTTACCTTCGGTCCGATACTTTCAACCGCGCCCTTAGCCTTGGGGCCGATGCTTCCCACAACTTCCTTTGCCTTAGGTCCGATATTTCCCATAACTTCCTTTGCTTTGGGTCCGACTTCCTTCAAGGTATCCTTAACCTTGGGAGTGATGTCTTCAGCGACTCCCTTGACCTTGCCGCCGACAACCGTTGCGGCGTCCTTCACCTTGCTGCCGACAGCTGATGCTGTATCTTTAACCTTGGGCATGACATTCTGAACAAACTGATTGTATTTATCCTTAACGGAACCTACTACTTCTCCGTCAATACGTTCAATCGATCCACCCGTTTCTCCTTCGGCATCTGTTCCGTTTTCTGTTTCTTCATCAGAAATGTTTTCGGCATCTGTTTTGTTTTCTGTTCCCACGAACTCATCCGAAGCAGTCCCTGTTTCGGTATCCTCAGCGTCACCGGCTGCCGTGTCTTCTTCCTCAACGTTCTTATATTTTACGCTCTTAGCCTTTTTCCTGTTCTTTTTCTTCTTAAAAGAATTGAATATCGTCTCTACAGCGCTGTCATTCTTTTCTTCCTCGGCTATTTCGTCAGCATCAACATAATCTGCCTCTCCGATTTCGGTCTCTTCCGGCTTGATACTGTCGTCACCGTTTGTCCTTATATGTTCATCCACAAAATCAGAAACGGCTTTACCGGCTTTTTTGGCCTTTTCCTTAACCTTAGGCTCAAGATCGTTCTTTATGTCAACTGCTTTTTTCTTAATTTCCTCAAAATCCACTATAATTACCTCCCGATAATTTAAGTAAAGATCACATTTGCTCCGCGCCTCTTACCACATGTTCCGCAAGCAATGTGCTTGTAACCGAACCTACTCCGCCCGGTACAGTAGTAATCTTCTCACATAAAGGTTCAACAGTTTCAAAATCTATGTCACCGCAGATTCCTTTTCCGTCTTCTCTCATATTGATACCTACATCAATACAGAAAAGATTTGGGGAAGCGTTTTTAAGCATTTCCCCTTTAAGAAGTGCCCTTGAACCTGCCGCTGTAACAACTATATCGGCGTTTGATATCCTGTCGGAAATATCCCTTGTCTTTGTATGACAGCATGTAACGGTGGCATTTTCCGATATCAGCATGGATACCAGAGGTCTGCCGACAACTATGCTTCTGCCTATTACAACAACGTTTTTATATGCAAGATCTATCTTCTCGTATTTAAGAAATCTGATAACAGCTTCCGCCGTACAGGGATAATAGCAGTCCTTGCGTCCCATTGAAAGAGCAGCCTGATTGTAATAACCCATGCAGTCTATATCCTTACGGGGATCTATGGTCTTTGCTGCGAACTCTATGCTTAATGGCTTCGGCAGAGGCCTGAACACAAGTATACCCGTTATTGAGCTGTCTTCATTAACCCCGGTAAAGGCTTCATCAAAACCTTCCTGACTTATACCTGCATCAAGTACAGTTTTCTCCGTTTCAATGCCAAGCTCTCCGAAAACCTTGAGGATCCCTCTTTCATAGGATGCATTTGCCGGATCGTCTCCGACGCTTATCATCATCAGCTTCGGTTTTTTCCCGTTTTTTTCAAGCTCTGTAATTCTGACGCGTATGTCTTCCTTTATGCTTCCGGCAACATCTGCGCCCTTTACAACTATAGCCATAATATCTCCTTTTTGATAAAAAATCAGCATTTTGATACACTGAACCCAATGGCACTATTATATGATACCACAAATCTAATATCTATTCAATAAATATTTTTTGACTCAAATACTCCGCTCTCTGTAACCAGCTTTAATACCGGAATATCAAAATCGTCTGCTTCAATAACTTCCTCAATAACCTGAAGATCAAATGCCAGTCCATACTTCAGATAGTCTTTGGCCGACATCTCGGAAAGATATCTGTCATAAAAGCCTCCTCCGTACCCGATACGATTAAGATTTCTGTCAAATACCATCCCCGGCACTATCATGAGTGCTTTGTCCGGTACAAACGGGATATTGTGGCTTTCATCAGGCTCGTGGATACCGTAATACCCCTGCACGAGCTCGCTTATTCCTTTTATCTCGTAAAAAACCATGACTCCCGAATCAATCCGCGGAACAGCCACCTTTTTTCCTTTTTCCAGCGCATCCCTTATGATACCGTGAGTATCTGCCTCGCTGCCGAACGAAACATATGTCAGGATGTTTTCCGCTTCAATGTATTCTTTTGTATTAAAAAGATTAGCGGCTATCCTTGCGGATAGCCTTAGATTTTCTTCCCTGCTCATGGAATCCCTGAGCGATCTTATTTTTTTCCGTAAATCTTTTTTTATCATACAAACCTCTGCTTCACGCTTTAAGAGAAGCCGTTACTTCATCAAATACCTTATCCGCAATTTCCTTGGAAGCTTCTATCAGCCTGTCGGATTTTGTATTCATTTCAGCCGCCTTCTCCCTGTCCTTCATAAACTTGGTATTTATATAGACATTAAGAGACGCGCATTCAAGTGCTGAGATACACGTTTTAACAGCGCATGCGGCGTCACTTACCACTAGCCTGCTTCCCTTTTCTGCGACCTCTGCACTAAGCTTTATGGCTTCCGCACACTTTTCCATGATCTCAAAAGGAACCGCTGCCGCATTTACAAGTTCTCGCTCCAATGTAATCTCTTTAAACTTTTTCTGTTCTTCTGTTTCCGTAGGGAGCCCATATGCCTTTGACAGAGGAAGAAAACCGTCCGCATCCTTCTGTATAAGTCCTACAAACTCTTCGGAAAGCCTGTCACATTCAGCGATAATCTCGTACATCCTGTCTTCAACATTTGCGTATTTCTTCTTACCGACCGTAAGATTTGCCGCCATCTTGCAAAGACTGATACCGAGCGATGCCGTAAGTGCCGCAGCTCCGCCTCCACCGGGAACCGCCTCCTTGCTTCCAAGCTTATCTATGAACTCATTTATTGTCAGATATCCGTCCAAAGTTATATTTTCCATATTTATCCTTACCCCTTTTGTCTGGTTTTATGTCTGCATCTTACAATGTGAGCAGATCTTTGTCAAGCACGTATCACAAGTTATTTTAATCCTGTCATTTTTTTATAAACATCACCACGAGAGCCTGCTAAAAGTGTACTTATAACAATGATTTTTCCATTTATGACCGTATAGATAACACGATAGTTGTTTAATCTTATCCTATAATACGAATTCCTTTTTCCTTTGATCCTTTTAACATCTATTTTCTCAGGATGATCTCCGATAAGAAGTTCTTTTATTGATTCTTCATATTCACTCCGTACATCTTCATGATTTTCAAAAAATCTGTCTGCAGCTTTAGTATACTGTATTTCATATGAAAACCCATTCCCTCTTCCCATAAGAACCATTCCTTTCAAACATTAAATCTTTTAGAAGACGAAATGGAAAGATCATCATCTGTCATGTTATCTATTTCTTCAAGGATCTCCTCTGTTTCTTCCTCGCTCGCCGCCTTAACATTTGCAGTAAGTTTATAATATGGATCTTTTTTAAGTTTCTCGATAAATTCCGAAATGGCTTCTTTAAGAAATTCTGTTTTTGTAATGTGATATGTTTCTGTAAGCTTCTCTATATCAGAAATCATACTGTCATCAAATTTAAAATTCAATGCTTTTGTCATATACTGTCACCTCACAATTCTATGATTAGCTTTACTATCTTTACTGTAAAGATATTATAGCACATGCAGAAAATTTAGTCAAATGGAATATTCCATAATTATCGAGCTTTTTCCTATCGGGACATGAGAATTTTCACTCGTACGCCGGAAAGCTGATTTTAAGACAGAAAATCAAAAAATACATAGTATTTCTGAATGAAAACAGGAAAGCACGGCATATGTGTTTCCTGTTCACCGTCCGCTCCGCGCAGACTTTTTGCACTCTTAGGCGGACCGTTCTTGTCCGCCTGCAAAAATGTCTGTTTTTTCCCGGTGAACAGGGAATATATATGCCGTGCTTTCCGTCATATTGAGAAAAACTAAATCATTAATCAGAACAGCCCTGAAATCTTTCCGTTCTCGTCCACATCAATTTTTTCTGCGGCCGGAACCTTGGGCAGACCGGGCATGGTCATGATGTCTCCGGTAAGCGCTACGATAAATCCGGCACCTGCCGAAACCTTAAGTGAACGTACAGTGATCTCAAAGCCCTTGGGTGCACCGAGCAGCTTTGCATCATCCGAGAAGCTGTACTGTGTCTTAGCAACACAGATAGGTACATTATTGAAACCGATCTGTGAAAGATTAGCGATATCCTTCTTTGCCTGAGCGGTAAATACAACGCCGTCGGCGTGATAAACCTTCTTTGCGATATTCTCCAGCTTTTCCTCGATTGACATATCAAGGTCATAACTGAATGTGAAGTCCTTGTTCAGAAGCTCACCGTTATCATCGGTAGCATTACATAAGCGAACAACCTCTTCCGCAAGCTCAACACCGCCTTCGCCGCCTTTCTCCCATACCTTTGAAAGAGCGACATTGCAGCCCAGCTCGCTGCACTTCTTTCTTACCAGTTCAAGCTCAGCCTCTGTGTCTGTCGGGAATGCATTGATTGCAACAACGCAGGGAAGCTTATAAACCTTTGTGATGTTTTCAACATGCTGTAATAAATTCGGCATACCCTTTTCAAGAGCCTCAAGGTTCTCATTGTTAAGCTCTGCCTTGGGTACTCCGCCGTGATTCTTTAATGCACGTACAGTTGCGACAACTACTACCGCATTGGGCTTAAGTCCCGCAAAACGGCACTTGATGTCAAGAAATTTCTCTGCACCGAGGTCTGCGCCGAAGCCTGCCTCGGTAACAACATAATCGCCGAGCTTAAGAGCCATACGTGTAGCCACAACTGAGTTACAGCCGTGTGCGATATTTGCGAAAGGTCCGCCGTGTACAAATGAAGGACAATGCTCAAGAGTCTGTACAAGGTTGGGTTTTAAAGCATCCTTAAGAAGCGCTGTCATTGCGCCCTCAGCATGAAGTTCACCTGCAGTCACGGGTTCTCCGTCATAATTGTAACCTACTATTATCCTTGCAATCCTCTTCTTTAGGTCGGTAATATCCGAAGCCAGACATAAGATTGCCATTATCTCGGAAGCAACGGTAATGTCGTATCCGTCTTCTCTCGGTGTTCCGTTAACCTTGCCGCCCAATCCGTCAACAACAAAACGTAGCTGTCTGTCATTCATGTCCACACAACGTCTCCAAGTGATACGCCTGGGATCGATCCTTAAAGAATTACCCTGATATATATGATTGTCAAGCATTGCCGCAAGCAGGTTGTTGGCTGCTCCGATCGCATGCATGTCACCGGTAAAGTGAAGGTTGATATCCTCCATCGGAACCACCTGTGCATATCCGCCTCCGGCAGCTCCTCCCTTTATACCGAACACAGGTCCGAGCGACGGCTCACGAAGTGCAACTACAACGTTTTTGCCTATCTTCTGAAGTCCGTCGGCAAGACCTACCGTTGTTGTGGTCTTTCCTTCGCCCGCGGGTGTGGGAGTTATGGCCGTTACAAGGATAAGCTTTCCGTCCGGCCTTGTACTCTCATTAAGAAGGCTCAGATCGATTTTTGCCTTGTATTTTCCGTAATGCTCCACATATTTGTCATCAATACCCGCCTTTTTGGCTATCTCATCGATAGGCAGCATTTCATTTTCCTGTGCAATTTCAATGTCCGACTTGTACATATACACCTCTTTCCGAACCTATGGTTCTTATTATGTTTCAGATTGTTCAAAAAAGCTTTTGAGCTTGTTTAGGAGACTGGCTTTATCTATTGACTTAAGCAGATAATCAACAGGATTGAGATTAAGGATTGAAAGCACGCTCTCCCTGTCACTGTGTCCTGTCAGGAACATAACGGGAATGCTTCCGGTTTCAGAATCATTCTTTAACATCTGTAATACCTGGGGCCCGTTTGCGACCGGCATCTCGTAATCAAGCAGAACCAGATCAGCCTTGTTCCTTGCCAGATAGCTTATCGCCTGTACGGCATTTGAAGCCATACCGACATGATATTTCTCCTTGAGCCATTCATATACCGTCCTCATATAAGTGATATCATCATCGACAATAAGGATGGTCTTTTTCTTTTCGTTACCCATATGCCTTGCCATGTATGAGGAGATGCATTTTAGCAGATCCTCCATGACAAGCGGACGTCTGAAGTAATCTAATATTATTGTTTCCGGAATAAGCTTTTCAACAATCTCATGTTGTTCGTCGTCACCTATGAGTATGATCTTTCTGTCAATATCATGAGCCATATCCTTGATATACAGGATTGTATCGGTCATTGCCTCAATTTCTTCGCTCATGAACAGAATGATCAGACCTATCTGATTATATCTGGCTTCGATCTCCTGTTCATTTCCCCTCGTATAGAAGGTCGGCTGACCGTTCGCCTCAATCTTTGAAATAAGACTTTTAGCAAGAAAACTATCAGATCCACTTACTATCATGACCCTATTCCTGATGTCATTTCTCATATGTACTTAAACCTCGCTTTCAGATTACCTTCCTTGCGGTATCTATTATACCTTCCCAGTCAAGTTCCATAAGTCGGTTCTCTATATCTTTTACTGCTTCGACATCCGTTTCACTTAACCTGTATTCTCTCAAATCCTTTATGATGTTCTCCATCATACCCATGTCCATGTCTCCGGCAACCTCGATTATGGTATTGAAAGCATCCTTGCGCATGCTTTCCGTCATCTCCATAAGCGAATCCGAATCCCGGTCCATAAATGCAAGTCTCTTGTCAAGCTCCTCGTATTCTTTAAGCAATACCCCGTTTTCCTGGCGTATCAGATCGAGTTCGCCGTTCTTGCCCGCTTCCTCAAGTCTTGCCGCAATCCCCGAAAGACCGGATGCACCTATGATCCTTGCCGAGCTCTTTAACGCGTGAACCTTTATTGTGTAATTCTTCCAGTCCTCTTCATCAAAATACTGTTTAATCTTATCCGAGTTCTGTTTGTATGTTCGGTGGAAAGTATTGAGTATCGATTTAAAGCTTTCTTCGGAACCGCAGAACTTAACGCCGTCCTTTACGGATATTCCGGGAATGTCCGGCAGATCGGTCCGTTTTTCTTCCTCATATTCCACAAAAGAACTGTCAACCTTTTCCTTCGGTATATATTCCTTAAGAAGCTCTTCGAGATGTTTGCCCACTACCGGCTTTGACATATAATCGGAAAAGCCTGCACTTAAGTACATCTCACGGGCTCCCATGACCGCATTTGCGGTAAGAGCAACACATACAGGAATTTTCTTCATTTTCTCCTGCATACGTTTAAGTGTCTCGATACCGTCCATTTCCGGCATCATATGATCGATGAATATCACATCATAATCGTTTTTCTCAGCCAGCTTTATCGCTTCGGGACCGGAGGCTGCGGTATCTATCTGTATCTCCGTCTTCTTTAAAAGACGCTTTATGACTTCAATGTTGATCTCCATATCGTCAACAACGAGTATGCGCGCATTTGGAGCATGGAAAAGCTCTTTGTATTTGTATTCGAGAGTCTTATCCGGCTGATATTTCTCGGTAATGTTACCGATCGGGACCCATTTCTCGACCCGTTGTCTGAGTTCAAAAGAAAACTCCGTACCCGACCCGTATTCGCTTTTTACCTCTAATCTGCTGCTCATCATGGCAAGAAGCTGTTTCACTATGCTCATGCCGAGACCGGTTCCTTCTATCGATCTGTTCCTGATCTCTTCAATCCTTGCAAACGGAGCAAACATTTTTTCAATATCTTCGGGTTTCATGCCTATTCCGGTATCCGATACCTTTACTATTAACAGAATGTCGTCAGTAGAAACCTTACGATATGATAATTTAAGTTCAATGCCTCCTTTTTCCGTATATTTTACGGCGTTTGTAAGGAGATTTGATATTATCTGTTTTATACGGATCTCATCCCCGTAAAGAAGATGGGGAATGTTTTCATCTACGTCCAGTTTAAACGTAAGCCCTTTTTTATCGGCCCTAATCCTGATCATGTTAACCAGATCGAATATCACGGATGAAAGCTCATAACGTGAAGGAAGAATCTCCATCCTTCCTTCTTCGATCTTTGAGAAGTCAAGTATCTCGTTAATGAGTGCAAGAAGTGTATTCCCTGCAGTCTGGATATCGTGTGCGTAAGAAAGCGTATCCTCTTCCCTGCTCTCCCTGAGTATCATTTCATCCATGCCCAGAACTGCATTTATAGGTGTCCTGATCTCATGGGACATGCTTGTAAGGAATGCCGTTTTAGCTGCATTGGCTTCATTTGCCCTGCGTCTTTCTTCATTGAGCGCTTCCATTGTCTGATACTTTACAGTATCATCTATTATGGAATATACACATCCAACTTCCCTTTTTTTCTGGAAAAGCAGATTCGATTCGGGAGTAAAAATACGTCCGTTCATCCTTATGGGCTCTTTTGTCTCAATATGATCCTTAAGCAATGCAACTATTTTCTCAGACTCACTCTCAATCTCGGGGAAAAGCCCTGTGACCGGTTTGTTATAGTACTTTACCTCCCCGTATCTGTCGGTAGCTATTATTCCTTCCGAAAGTTCATCAACTATGAACTCCCGTGCCAGTATTTCCGTGTCCAGCAGTTCATATCTGAAAATAGCGATAAACATGAAGATCGAACCGATCGGATATCCGATCATCGTAATATCGTATACCTTTTCAACCGAAGGTATCAGCTTTAACATTTCAACTATCGTAAACACACCCTCGGTCAGGACCGCAAAAATGACCATCGAGATACGTTTGCCTGCAAAAGTTTTCTTTTCCTTTAATTTTGCCCGGATCAATATCGCCAATCCCATGACACTGTAAAAAACGATTATTCCCGTAAAGAAATGATGGAAAATCCCGTCTTCATGTTCAAAAACCGGCAAGCCTTCCGAAAGCTCAAAGTAAGTGCTTTTATAATACAGGCCGGTCTGTTTTGTCGTTACAACTATAACATAGGATGCAGCCGTTATAAATCCCAGTATTTCCTTACTGAATTTCGGAAGACGGAATTTTACAAACTCGGTGATGAACAAAAACAATGCGAATGCCGTCCATACCCTTCCCAGATAAGACATCTTCAAAGCTGTAAAATATGCTTCTTCCGACCTGCTCAAAAGCTGCATTAAATATCCTATATTGTTTATCAGAGTAGCCACAAAGCTTAGGAACAGATAAAAATGCACCTTACCCCTGAAGCTCCTGACAACCAGCCAGCACTCCGTGAATAATGCAAGTATGCTGATACACTGGATGAATAAAACAACCTTATACATTTTTCACCTTTATATTTTACCTATTGACAAATACTTTTCTTACTTCCCCCGCAAGATAGAGGGACCCCAGCGAGCATATACATGCTCCTTCCACATTCCTGCACAAATCAAATGCATAGCTGACAGCTTCCTTAGGTTTTTTAAAGCTTACCGCCTCAAATCCGTCGGATCTTAAACGATCTGCCAGTCTTTCACCCTCAAGCGCCCTAGATGACTCCGGGGTCAGAGTGATGAAGCTCTTTGCGTTTGTATAAAGCAACGATAGCATACCGTCTATATCTTTATCACCCAGTATGCCGAGAATATAAATGATTTTTTCATCGCCGAACAGCTTTTTCAGACCGTTGACAGCTGCTCTTATACCATGTTCGTTATGGGCTCCGTCCAGTATGAATACGGGATCTTCATTCAGTACTTCAAACCTTGCCGCCCATTTTACCTTGTCAAGCCCTTTTAAAACCGCTTCTTCGGTTAAAAAAAGCTTTTCTTTTTCGTTTAATACTTTGATGCACTCAATCACCGTCAAGGCATTCATCAGCTGATAATCGCCCGTCAGGTTCAGCCTCACTGTTTCTTTAAGATATGAAGAACGAAAAACGATCCCATGGATATCCGATGATAATTCTTCTATGCCGTCCCCGTCAGGAATATGAAGGAAAGCGTTTTTAACCTCACAGTTTTTTCTTATCACCTTCTCAACCTTTCCGGCATCGGACTCTTTTCCGTTCTGAAGAGCCATTATTACGTCACAGCCCGGGATGATTATGCCTGCCTTGGCACCGGCTATGTCCTCTATTTTATCACCAAGTATCGCTGTATGGTCATACCCTATAGGAGTGATCACCGCAAGCTCCTTGGTCTTGATGACATTTGTGCTGTCCAGTTCACCGCCGAGACCAACCTCAAGTATGACAATATCGCAGCTTTCCTTTTCAAACCAAAGGAAACCTGCTGCCGTAAGTATCTCAAACTCCGAAGGCTCCTCTTCCATGCCTGCTGCCGCGTCGGCAACCTTCGATATAACTTCGGTCAAAGCTTCATCATCTATATCTATGCCGTTTATCTTCATACGCTCATTATACTTTAACAGATGAGGTGAAGTAAACAATCCGGTCCTGTATCCTGCAGCTTCCGTTACCGCTGCAAGCATAGCCGATGTAGAACCCTTTCCGTTGGTGCCCGCAATATGGATGAACCTTAGCCTGTCCTGCGGATTTCCGAGCCTTTCCATGAGTTCCCTCATCCTGTGAAGTCCCGGTTTCCGCATGGTCCATGGTATACTTTCGATATATTTTATCGTTTCAACGTAATCTGTCATTTCTTGTAATCTGCCTTAATCAATGTCACCTCGAAAATGCCTTTGGCTTTTCCCCGGTAACAAAACGATGCTCCGCATCTTGTTTCTTGATATAAAATATACCACTCAAATCAGTTTTATGCAACAGTTTTATTTCCATACCGTTCAGTCTCGAAAAGCCCTTGCAGTCCTTGGGAAATACCAGTCTGTATGCGACAAGCATCTGCGAATCTGCTCCGTAATGTTTTTTTGCCCATCTGTTAAACACCGGATCTCCGTATTTTGCGTCTCCCGCGATCGGATGACCGATGGATGCAAGATGTGCCCTTATCTGATGCGACTTTCCTGTTATAAGCTTTACTTCGAGTATGGTCCTGTCGTCTTCAATCTCTAAAGGTCTGTATTCCGTAACGATATGCACCGCATCTCTATTCTGTTCCTTCTGTATCCTTACGGTATTTGTCTTCTCATCCTTAACCAGATAGCCTTCTATACGTTTAAAGTCTTCGACCCTTCCCTTTACAACACAGAGATAATACTTGTCCACAGTCCTGTTTCTGAATATTTCCGACAGGAACTGCAATCCTTTTAGGCTCTTTCCTCCGCAGATCAGACCGGTCGTATTTCTGTCAAGCCGGTTGCACATGGACGGCTTAAATGTCTTCAGCTGTTCCTCGTCGATTTCTCCTTTATCAAGCATATATGCCGTAAGCATTTCGTTAAGGGATATGTCGCTCTCCTTTGCCTTCTGGGACAGGACTCCTTCGGGTTTATTAAGGACAATGATATCATCATCCTCATATACTGTCATGTCCTTTATCCTTCTCGCGTATTCTTTAACCGTGCCCCCGTCCGGTTTAATGTCGACCGATTTCTTCTCGTTTCCGCGCGTTCCCTCATAAACGCTGTCATTCTCCCGGCCGGACATTTTCGCAAACGTTTCATCAGAGAGGAATATCTTTATTTCATCGCCTTCGTTAAGCTTCTCGTTTCCTTCAGCCTTTTTCCCGTTAAGAACTATGTTCTTTTTTCTGAGCATTTTAAAAATAAAGCCTTTTCCCGCATTGGGGAAAAGCCTTGTAAGTATCCTGTCAAGTCTTTGTCCTGCTTCATTTTTTCCGACATTTACCGATTTCATGCTTTTCTCCCGTAAAACATATTTACCGTTTTATGCCATAAAGCTCTCAAGCACCTCGCACAATCTTTCGCGTTCGTTTTCGGCTGCCTTCCTGTCATCTTCGTCATCAAAGCTCTTTTCGGCAAATGAATCCGCTGATTTAAGCAATGCCATGTATTTGCCTTCTTCGTCAGTACAGGTTACCTTGTATGCCAAAGCCCTTCTTTTCATTATGTCGGCAAGATAAGCCTGCATTTTATCCATTTTGTTCTTCTTCGAATTGGTATATATAAGTATCTTATCAGATGTGATCGTCATAAATGAAGCACAATATGCCCTCTCCACAGAAGTAAGGATCACATCCGTATAAAGGAGATTTCCCTGTTTTGTCTGTGAAAATACTTTATCGTATTCTTCCTTTGTCACGGATTTGTACGGCAGGAATAGAAACCATACGGTCATGAACCTTGCGGCAGGTATCACAAAAAGCGCACCGACAATGGTCAGCCAGTTGGCCTTGCTCTCAAATACCGATAACCCGATGATGAAGAGTATCGCGGCTATCGCAAACATTACTATGGTAACAAGCAGGTTGAAGAACTTCATGAAACCTATGTATCCCTGCTCTCCTTTTTTCCTGATATTCATCTTATCCTTCCTTCTCGGTTTATTTTTTTCTCATTTTCATAGTAAATTCCACGTCGTATTACAGCAGTTTCTCACAATCTACCAAAACAGAAAAGTCCCTGAAATAAATGTCGGCGGCTTTTATCTTTACATTAAGCTCCTTGTGCGACTGTTCGTCATACACCGCACATACCTTCATGCCTGCTGCCTTTCCTGCTTGAATGCCGGGCAGTATGTCCTCAAACACAAAGCACTTCTCAGGTTCCGCTTTTAGCTTTTCCGCAACATACAGATATATGTCCGGGAACGGCTTTCCGTGTTTCACCTCGCCCGATGTATGTACAGCGTCAAAATACTCCCATACTCCCAGATTCGTAAGCACTATCTTCACAAGCTCGGGTGAATTACTCGTGGCAATACCTGTTTTTATCCCCTTTGCCTTCAGCATTTTCAAAAGCTCAAGCGTACCCGGCTTCAGTGTTACCTTGTTCTCGTAAAAATCCCAGGCCATCCTGTTCCATTCCGCCTGGATAGTCTCTATGTCATCCGTGATCCCGAATCTGTCCTGAAAATAACGGGCGGTTTCGTTAAAGCTCATACCCTCCAGTATTTCCTGCAGGTCATCGGGGAGCCCTATCCCGAATCCGGCCAGATAGTCCTCATCAATTTTTTTCCAGACCCACATGGAATCTATCAGTGTTCCGTCCAGATCAAATATTACAGCTTCCGTATTGTCAAACAAGCCCATTATTCCATTAATCTCCCAATCTCATCCTGTGACAGCTCCCTGTACTCTCCCGGTTTCAGGTTCTCGTCCAGCATCAGCTTTCCTTCCGATATCCTCTTAAGCGCGGTCACTTCACATCCGACCTTTAAAAACATCCTCTTTACCTGATGAAACTTACCCTCGCTTATAGTCACTCTCGCAACGGAACTGCCTTCTTTTTCGTTTGTTTCAATTATATCCAGCTTTGCCGGCTTTGCGATAAAATCCTTAAACTCCATTCCCGCATTAAATGCTTCCGCATCCTTCGGCGAAAGTATGCCCTTTACTGTTGCGACATAGGTCTTATCTATACCTGCCGAGGGTGATGTGAGCCTGTGTCCGAGTTCACCGTCATTGGTTACAAGAAGCAGTCCGGTCGTATCCTTGTCAAGACGCCCTACAGGAAAAAGTCCTTTTATTTTTTCGCATTCAAACAGGCTTATTACATTCCTTGCGGAACCGTCCGGTTCATCTTCCGTAGAAGAAATATATCCGGAGGGCTTGTTCAGCATGAAATATCTGAATCTTGTCCTGTTAATGGTCTTCCCGTCGATCCCTATCTCGTCATCATCGGAAACCTTAAGGCTGCCGTCCTTAACTATAAGATTGTTAACGGTAATCCTGCCCTTCTTCAGGTATTCCTTAGCCTGAGTACGGGTCATATTCCCGAAATTTGATAATATCTTATCAAGTCTTTCCATAGCTTTAACGTTTACATCATTCTCCAGGAAGGAAGATATTTATTCTTAAGCCTTCCCCTGTCTATCTTTGCCCAGCCCAGCGGATACCCGTCGGTACAAACAAGACAAAGCCCGTTCTGTGCCTCGTCTTCTTCAACATCTATGCTCTCACATTTAAGATATCTTACGACTCTCGGATCGTCAATCTTAAGATTCAGCACATTTTTGTATTCTTTCATTTTTAAGGCTAAGGCAAGTGCCTGTGACGGCTCGAACCGTCCCTGTTTTATCTCACCCAAAAAGAGTCCCGTCCTTAAAACTCTCAGCCCGTTCACCTCCGGCATATCCTCCGGAAGAAGAAACACCCTGTCATCCTTAACACGCAGCCTGTTTAATTCAATCTTCATGCCGAGGCTTTCAAAGAAAGCAAATGTCTCCTCGTTTAAAGCCTTATATTTCTTTCTGACGGAAGCATCATATCTGTTTACGGCCGTCTCATCATCAGCTGCAAAATTTTCGTTATCTTCCGCAGTCGGGAATGATCTGTTTCTGTCTTCTGCGTCATCTTCTGTATCTTTTTTCCTGAGCAGTGCCGTAAAATGTCCTTCGCCCTTGCATCTGTGAGGATATATCCTTATGGCTTCATCAAAACCCAAGCCGCCTCTTTTAAATCCGGCAAAACGCTCATCGGAAAAATCCACGGCCGGGACAAGCTCCATCTCCGGAAAGCTCTCAGATATGAATCTCAGGCTTTCCTCATCCTCCTTAACAGAAAACGTACAGGTAGAAAAGATCATATATCCGCCGGGTTTAAGCATTTTCACTGCCGCCGGAAGTATTTCCCTCTGTATATCGGCATAATAACCCGACCCGTACTGCATCCAGTTTTTCGTGATGGAATGAACCTTTCTGAACATTCCTTCACCGGAACAGGGTGCATCCACGAGTATCTTGTCAAAATAACCTTCAAACCTTCCCGCAAGCTGTTTCGGATCCTCACTTGTCACTACAGCATTTTTAATACCGAAGAGCTCAACATTCTTAAGCAATGCCTTTGCCCTTGACGCACTTATATCATTGCACATAAGAAGGCCCCTGCCCTTAAGCTTCGATCCAAGCTCCGTTGTCTTGCCTCCGGGTGCCGCACACAGATCAAGCACCTTATCTCCCGGTCTTACCGGAAGCAGTGAGGCCGGCAGCATTGCACTGGGTTCCTGAATATAATAAAGCCCCGCATAGTAGTATGGATGCTTTGCGGGCTGATCGTCCTCACTCGAATAGAAACCGTTATGTGTCCAGGGTACCTTATCCGTGACGTACGATACTTTATTTTCAAAATCCTTTGGGGATATCTTCAGTGTATTGCATCTCAATCCCCTCATGTATTCTTCATCATAAGAGTCAACGAAACTCTTATATTCATCTCCAAGTAAGGCTTCCATCGCGGACAGAAATCCCGACGGAAGCCAGCTTTTGTCTTTTTCCATATGATCATCTCAGGCTTTGTGCCCTGTAGCCTTCCGAAATAGTATCAAGCTCACGCGCAAATCTTTCAAGATGCTCCAGGTCCTCGGAAGCATATATCTTGAAAAATTCATCCTGTATCTTGATAATCTCGCGCTTATTTGCAGCCTTGTACAGATTCTGGATGTTATTCAGGATATCCGCCACAAGATTGGACCTTAATGTAAAGGTATTCTGAGCATCCATTATTTCCTCTCGTACAAGAGCCATCTCACTGTCGAGCACTCCGATCGCGTCGGCCGCTTTAAGCAGTCTTGCGCGCAGGGACGCCGGCATGTTCTGACGATATTTATACTGCAGCGAATGTTCTATTGTTGCCCAGAAATTCATTGCCAGTGTTCTTATCTGTATTTCAACATGCAGCTCTTTCGGTCCCTGAAGCGTTTCAACAACATATTTTACGACCATGTGATAGCTTCTGTATCCCGAAGGCTTCTGATTTTTGACATAATCCTGTTCCTCTATTATGATCATGTCACTTCGTTTTCCGATCAGCTCCGCCACTTTGTAGATATCTTCCACAAACTGACAGATTATCCTTATGCCGGCTATATCGTCTATCCTGTCTTCGATATCATCCAGTCCGATATGCTTTTTCTGCACTTTTTCAAGCAGTGACGATATCGATTTTACTCTTCCGTTTACCTGCTCGATAGGCGAATATAAGCCGGCGTTTCTGTAAGAATTCTGTACGTGCTCGAACTTTACCTTAAGCTCATCCACTGCCAAGGCATAGGGTTCGAGTATCTCCCTCCACATTTGTATCTCCATAACTTCCCCTTAACTTTTATCCTTCATTTATTATTCCACGCTGTATTCACCCAGATAATCACCCGTGAAAACAAAATCATGAAGCTGTTTTATATTTTCTTCCCTCTTGCTTCCCATAACAAGAGTGTAATAAATATTCCTCTTTCCGTTATACTTTCCTTCAAGAGCACTGTCCCAATAAGTTCCGTCTAAGGGAAGCTTTAACTCCTGAACCTTTGTTATCTTATGTTCCCAAACATCGGCCAGCAGCTGCTCAATCTGTTCCTTTGTCAGGTTGGACTGGACATATCCCAGACATTCATATAATTTCGGAAGAAGTGAAATATATGACATATCCTTACACTGCTGTATAACGGCATTTATAACCTTCCTGTGCCTTAATGTACGTCCGTGGTCATTGCTTACGGTTCCGCCGTTACCGTCAGGCGTTGCTCTCTTTCTTACACGACAGTAACCAAGTACCTGATTTCCGTTCAGGTGGTTCATACCCGCATGTACATTTCTGTTTTCCCATTTTGAGATGTAATTTGTATTGTTTAGATATGAAGCCTCTGAGCTTCCAAGCTCAAGATCTATACCGCCCAGAACATCTATTACACTTTCAAAATCCTTGAAATCAACATATGCATAACCCGAAATTTCGATGTTGAATGTATTCTGGATAACCGTCATAAGCAGCTCTGCTCCGCGCTTTTCCTGTGCTGCCCTGTCTTCGCTCTTTTCCATCATCATACCGTGTGCAAATACCGAGTTTATCTTATTTGAATATGCACCGGGTATATCCACATAAGTGTCTCTCATTATGGATGTGAGTTTTATCGTATCATCATGTGTGTTTATCGACATGAGGATTATGGCATCTGTATTGGCGCCTCCGCCGATCTTCTCTATACCGAACAAAAGATACGTCTTAACATAAGCTGCAGACTGAGGATTTATTATTTCTCCGCTTCCGGAATCCTCACCGTCTTCCTTTATATCGATTTCGGGAACATCCACTTCATCATCCGTGGGATCGCCTGTATGATCGACATTTGTATCTTCTTTTGTATCTTTGTTCCTGTTTATATTGGTTCCCATCTTGTCATAAATAAGACCTGATGCCATTTTGATCACCAGTCTGTTGCCCGCCTTTGTAAAGGCCAGGAATATTCCGCATCCTATGAGCAGTCCCAGAACGGCAAAAATGATCAGTAATGCTATCTTGAGCTTCTTCCTGGGCTTCTTTGTTACGGGGTCAGGGTCATCATTCCCGTCTCCGTCAGACTCTTCCTTTTCTTCCGGTACCTCAGGTACTTCGGGCGCACCCTCGATATCCGTACTTTTACTAACCGTCAGTCCGAAATGTTCGGACTTCTCCTTACTTCCCAATCCGAAATCCTCCTCATCGCTGTCCAGAAAATCAGGTCTTTTAATTACTTCATCATCATGTACGAGCGGAGCAATATTTTTTGAATCCTCTTCCAGATCCAGGGCCTTCATGGCCTCCGTCCTGATCATATCATCAATCTCTTTTTTCTCAAAAGGAGCTTCCGAATCATCAGCTTTTACGTTTTCTTTGCTTTGTGACTTTGCGGAGTCATTCTCCGTCAAGTCAAGATCGGATAAGTCGACATCGGGAATATCTTCCTCGTCAAACTCCAGATCGTCATCATCAAATTCTTTCATCTTTACCTCTTCAAATTTTCCTGCAATCAGTTCTTGAAACTATGTATCGGTGCCGGTATCCTTCCGCCCCTGTTTACAAATTCGCGGCAGGAGAAACCATTTACCGGCATAACCGGTGCATATCCGAACAGTCCTCCAAAATTAAGCGATTCTCCGACTTTCTTTCCTATTGCGGGAATAAGTCTTACTGCTGTTGTTTTATTATTTATCATGCCGATAGCCATTTCATCCGCTATTATGCCTGCAACAGACTCAGCGGGGGTATCTCCGGGTATTGCTATCATATCAAGGCCGACCGAGCAGACACACGTCATCGCTTCAAGCTTCTCAAGCGTTAACGCGCCTGCCTCTACGGCATCGATCATTCCCTGATCCTCACTTACGGGAATAAATGCACCGCTTAATCCTCCGACATAGGAGCTGGCCATGACTCCGCCCTTCTTTACCTGATCGTTGAGAAGTGCGAGTGCGGCGGTTGTTCCGGGTGCTCCGGGATATTCAAGACCGATCTCCTGAAGTATCTCGGCAACACTGTCGCCTACTGCGGGTGTGGGAGCCAGTGACAGATCGACAATACCAAAAGGAACTCCAAGCTGTTGTGCAGCCTCTCTTGCAACAAGCTGTCCTACTCGCGTAATCTTGAATGCGGTCTTTTTTATGGTCTCGCAGAGTACCTCAAAGTTCTGGCCTCTTGCTGCCTCAAGTGCTTTCTTAACAACACCGGGACCGCTTACGCCTACATTGATGACCGATTCTCCCTCGGTAATACCGTGGAACGCTCCGGCCATGAAAGGATTGTCATCGGGTGCGTTGCAGAATACTACAAGCTTTGCTGCGCCTAAGCTTTCGGTACCGTATGATGCCCGGGCTGTTTTTATTACGATATCTCCCATTTTCCTTACTGCATCCATGTTTATACCGGTACGTGAAGAGCCGACATTTACCGAGCTGCACACACGCGATGTACGCTTTAAAGCCTCGGGGATGGAGTTTAAGAAAACAAGCTCCTTATCCGTATTGCCTTTGGCCAGCATCGCGGAATATCCTCCGATCAGGTTTACCCCGACGTTTTCAGCAGCTTTGTCAAGTGTCTCTGCAAGGCTTATATAATCCTCTTCATTCATGCACGAGGATGATCCTACCGTTGCTATGGGTGTTACGGATATTCTCTTGTTAACTACCGGGATACCGTAACTCTTCGAGATATGTTCTCCCGTTTCGACAAGCCTTCCTGCCTTTTTGCAGATCTTGTCGTAGATTTTTTTCCTGCTTTTCTCAAGAGAACTGTCCATACAGTCAAAAAGACTGATACCCATTGTGATGGTCCTGACGTCGAGATTCTCGTGCTGTATCATTTCATTCGTTTCTGTTACTTCTGAAATGTTAATCAAGGTTTGTTGCTCCTTTCATATTAATATAGCTTACATTCAGATCCTGTGCATCATTGCAAATATTTCTTCTCTCTGAAGACGGATCTGTACGCCTATGCTCTGACCGAGCTCATCAAGTTCTGTCTTTGTTTTTTCAAAGTCCTTCTGTTCTTCTCCCATGTCTGCGATCATCATCATGTTGAAATATCCCGAAACGATCGTCTGAGAGATATCGAGAATGTTGATGTTCTTCTCAGCCAGATAAGTACAAACCTTGGCCATGATCCCGACCTTGTCCATGCCAACAACAGTAATAACAACTTTTTGCAACTTTCTTACCTCCGTTATTATCAAATGCTTATGACTATCTGACAATCCTATTATCAAATAGATATGTTACATAAATATGTCATAAATGTTACAATATTACAAAATTGAAAAAATATCCGATGGAGTATTTCTTCCCGCCACCTCAAGTGACACTTCATGATCGCAACATCTCGTAAGAAGCTCGGCTCTCACGGTCTCATATGCAAGCTCGGCGTAATTATTGTCCTTGCTTAAGTGTATCAGCAGAATGTGCTTCAGCCTGTCACAGAATATCCTGCAAAGAAGATCCGCACAGGCATCATTTGAAAGATGTCCCTTCGGTCCTGCAACACGCTGTTTCAAGTGGTACGGGTATTTCCCTACCATGAGCATGTTTATATCATGATTTGCTTCAATGCATATGCCGTCAAGGTTTTTCAGCTTTTCAACGATATAGTCGTCAAAGAAGCCCATATCCGTTGCTACGGCAAAGTTTTTGCCCCCGGATTCTATCCTGTAGCCTACCGGGTCCGCCGCGTCATGAGAAACTGCAAACGGAAGTATTATAGCATCTTTCAGACAAATGTCAATATCCGGAGTGATCTCGATCATCGGACACCCCTCAAGATCGCCGTTAAACTTTGAGTTTATCGCCCTTAAAGTTTTTTTCGTACCGTAAATGCTTATATTATATTTTTTCGCAAAGACCTGCAGGCCCTGGATATGGTCTATATGCTCATGCGTTATGAAGATCCCGTCTATTTCGGACGGATCTATGTCGATCCCTCTTAAGCCCTCACATATCTTTTTTGAACTTATTCCTGCATCGATCAGTATATTTGCCTCGGAAGTCCCCACAAATATGCAGTTTCCGCTGCTTCCGCTGGCTATGCTGCAAAATTCCACTTTTCCTACCTACCTGTTATTCAATCTTTTGACCAGTACAGATCAAGCTTGTCGCCTTCAAATACCGGTGTAAAGAAATCTGCGGGAATTCCGTTTCTCTTGCAGACTATCCTGTTGCCCTGCATTGAAGCGGTATTGAACGGATAGAAATCAAGAACGTTAACGAATGTATATTCCGCCTTTCCGGAAAGCGTTACCGGGGTGCCGTTTACAAATACGGTAATGATCTTTGAGGTATCCCTGACAGGTTTTTCGATCACAGGTCCGGGCTTTTCAACAGGTTTCTCAGCCGGCTTTTCAACAGGCTTCTCCTGCTTTATCTCAGCAGCCTTTACAAGCTTTGAAAAATCCTCTTTCTTCTCTGCCTCAACGTCTATTATGTAGTTTTCAAAGATCTTTTCTTCCGGATCGTATGCATTCATATCGAGTGCTTTATTGTTAACCGTGATCTTAAAGCCCTTCTGAGCGTTGAGCGCCTCTATCACACGCTTTAACGGATAGTTATCCAATATCTTTATATCATCGCCTGAGCTTACGGCATCGGTCTTTTCCTTCTTCTTTCCGTTTACGTAGATGAGTCTCGGGAAGCCTGCCCGTTTTCCGTTAACAATGAAGAATATGTCATTCTGTGCTTCCTTCAGATCGCCGATCTTGCATTCCGCGTCTGTTCCCGCAGTGGAAGGCTTTATCGTTATCACGTCGTTGCTCTTTAACGGAGTCGTTACTGCGCCCTCTTCACCGTTTACCGTGATCACGGAATACTCACCCTTTTTGCCTTTAACGATACGCTCAGTGCCGTTAACCATGAACACAAGATCCCTGCCACGCTTCGGGAAAACATCCGAATCGGACATCCCGCCGCTTAAAACGGCATCCATGACATTTGTTTTACCGTTATTGTACAGCTTTATCTCCGTACCGTTTATAGTAACATGTATCAGGTTATTGCTTTTATCGTAATAATTCATGCAGATACCGATGGGAGTTACCAGCATCGGATCCTTTACGGGCTTATGATCGGGAGTAACAACTCCTGAAAATACCTCGCTGCCCCTAAGTGCAACCCTCTGCTCGGGAAGCTCCATTGCTTTTGCAAGAGCCTTTGCGAACTCGGGATTCTTTCCGCCGCCGCCTACGATGAATACGGCGCCTACCTTTTTGTCGCCGTTCAGTTCCTTGATCTTATCGGCAATGAGTCCCGTCAGCTTTTCAACCGGGCCGGCAAGTATCTCGTTGACCCTTGCAATCTCCATGGAGTGCCTTACACCGAGAACGTCCTTATATGCAACCTTCTTTCTCTTTGTCGAAGCCGCAAGCTTAATGCTCTCTGCCGTGGGGAAATCGGTCAGCAGTTCATACATGATGCTTTCGGAAAGAAAATCTCCCGCACACGGCAGCATTCCGTATCCGATTATACTTCCCTCCTTTGTTATACAGATATCCGATGTTCCTGCTCCCACATCAACCAGCGCAAGATTTAACAGTCTGAACTTTTCCGGTATCGCAATATTTATGGCCGCTATGGGCTCAAGCGTCAGATTAAGTACCTGAAGGCCTGATTTCTCACATACCTTGTAGAGACCGTCAATAACATCCATGGGAAGGAATGTCGCTATGATATCCGCCGAAATGACAGATGCCCGGTGACCTTCAAGGTTAGTTAATACAATGTTCCCGAGATAGTATTTAACTACCGAATATCCTACACAATAGAACTCTGTCCCGTCGTTTTCGCCGCTCCTGAGTTTTGCCTGTGCCTTTTCCATTCCCATAAGCTCCATTGCACAGATCATATCCTCTGTAACGGGCATCTCGTCACCGAGATCGTATTCCACCCTTAAGGATACCGTCTTCAGTACCCTGCCCGCTGCCGCAATGCAGACCTCCTTTAAGGATGCATCCAGTTCATTTTCAAGCTCTGCCTTAACCTTGCAGACAGTTTCCGTAACCTTGTTTATATCATGAATCTGTCCGTCAAGCATCGCACGGGTCTCATGACACAATGACTTCTGAGCCAGAATGACAAATTCTCCCGTAGGCTTCCTGTAGCCTACCGTTCCAACAACACTCCTTGTTCCGATATCAAGACCAAAAACCGTATTATCCGGAAACTTCATAGCGCCCATATGACAAATCTCCTTTTATTTATATATTTTTATTATCTTACTTTATCGTAACATCCAGCAGCATATCGGAAAGTACAGTAAACATTTCCTCTACACCTGTTCCGTCATCGTTCTCGATAACTCTGTCGGATCTTTTTATGAATTCTTCCTCGGCAAGCTGATCGTCCAATACCGAGCTTATCTTTTCGTCCGAATACCCTCGGGTTTCCTTAAGCCGTCTGATCCTTGTGGATACGGGAGCATGTACAAACCATACCTCGTCGCATATCTTGTCGATCCCTGATTCGAAAACCAGTGCGCTTTCGATCATGACAGCTTCGTATTCGCCGTATCCGGACTCTTCCCTTATGATTTCCTTTATGCCATCTATGACGGCGGGATGTGTTATACTGTTAAGCTTATTTAACAGACCGGCATCATTAAATACTATTTTCGCAAGCACGGGCCTGTTTATCTCCCCGTCCTCTCTAAGCAGCTCATCAGAATACTTTGAGAACTCTTCGACAACCCTGTTATAGCTTATCTGTCCTTTCATCATCTGCTGCCTTGCCATCTCATCCGTATTGATGTGCAGCACCGGGAAAAAATACGATGCAATCTTTGCTACAAAGGATTTCCCGCTTCCAATCCCTCCGGTTAAGCCAATTACTTTCAAATCCGTCTCCTAATGTGCCTCATACCAGTTTTTGCCTCTCTCGGCTCCGACCTCGAGCTTTACCGGAAGGCTTATGGCATTCTGCATCTCTTCAATAAGTATTTTTTCGGCAAGATCGGCTTTGTCCTCACTTACTTCGAGCAGAAGCTCATCATGTATCTGCAGGAGGAGCTTTGCTTCGGGGCAGTCCTTTTTAAGCCTTTTGCTTACCCGTAGCATCGCAAGCTTGATTATATCCGCCGCGCTGCCCTGAACGGGTGAATTCATGGCTATCCTTTCACCGAAGGATTTCTGCATGAAATTTGAGGAGGACAGCTCGGGTATGGGTCTTCTCCTTTTGCAGACTGTCACGCTGTACCCGTTCTTCGCCGCTTCCGAAACCATCCTGTCAAGATACTGTTTAACCGCGGGATATGTTTCAAAATAGCTCTTTATGTACTGCTCCGCTTCTTTCTTCGGGATATTAAGCCCTGTCCCGAGTCCGAAGGAACTGATACCGTATACGATACCAAAGTTGACGGCCTTGGCCTTTCCTCTCAGTTCCTTGGTAACCTCTTCAACCGGTACCTTAAAGACTGCCGCAGCGGTGCTTAAATGTATATCCGCCGAATTCTTGTAAGCGTTTATCAGCTTCTCATCTCCCGAAAGAGATGCCAAGATCCTCAGCTCTATCTGGGAATAGTCCGCATCAACAAAGCATTTTCCTTTATCTGCGACAAAAACCTTTCTAAGTTCCCTGCCAAGACTCTCCCTTATGGGTATGTTCTGCAGATTAGGCTCCGTGCTCGAAAGCCTGCCTGTCGCAGTCACGGTCTGGTTAAAGCTTGTCCTTATCCTTCCATCCGGATCTATGTAATCATAAAGTCCGTCGGCATAGGTTGATTTCAGCTTTGTCAGCTGCCTGTAATTCAGTATCTTCTCAACTACGGGATCCTCCATCTTTAGCTTTTCAAGTATATCCGCCGAAGTGGAATAGCCTGTTTTCGTCTTTTTTCCATATGGAAGCTTCAGCTTGTCAAACAATATGGTACCAAGCTGTTTCGGAGAATTTATGTTGAACTCTTCCCCACAGTCTTTATATATATCTTTTTCAAGACTTTTTATATCCTTATCAAGCCTTTCGGAAAAGCTGACCAGTTCCTCCTTTAGCACAAGGATGCCGTTCTCTTCCATTTCCTTTAATACAACCGTCAGCGGAAGCTCTATATCGTTATAAAGCTCATACATCTCACTTTCTTTCAGGGCTTTAAAAAGCGGTCCGCAGCTGTCCAAAGCAACACCTGCTTCCGTCACGGCAAGCCTTACGGCTTTATCCCTGTTTTCCCTAAGTGCTTCCTTTAAACCCGCTTTACCTATGATCTCCTGTCTTGATGAGGGGATATCAAGCCCTGCGATAAGGGCGATGTCCTCATAAGCATATTTTCCTGACAGAGGATTTAAGAGATAGGCGGCAATGGAAACATCCGAGCATTTTCCGTAAGAGCTTCTTCCGAGAAGCTTCATGACTGTTTTTATATTGACAACAGCCAGCGGAACATCCGAATCTATCAGCCTGTTTACCTGATCTGCCAGGAGACTTCCCGTAATGAAGCCTTCGGCATGTACAAAAACATTTTTTTCTTCCAGAGAAAATGCCGCACCGAGCAATTTTTCGGTATCGTTTCCCATGAGACGTACACTGTCGTCATAAAGTAAGGAAAGCCCGGTTATGGTATCCGCCTTTGAACGTTCTCTTATCATTTCATCAATGAAGCTTAAGAACCGGTTCAGATCGGTTATCTCTTCCGTCTCTTTTTTTACGGCATCTTTATTTTCTCCTGCTTCTTCAACCTTAAGGGTATTAAACTCAAGCCTAAGGAATTCCTGCCTCGTTGAAGCATAGTCTATATTGAGTTCAAGTGAATCAAGAGTTACTTCTTTAAGATCGATATCGCATTTTATCGTAGCAAGCTTCTCGCTTATCCTGGCTGCTTCTTCCCCTACAAGCTCCGTATCGCTTTTTTTAAGAAGCGGACCGAAGGGAGACCGGGTAATCCCGAGCTCGCTCTTCCAGATGCCTGCTTTTTCCTTTTGCCCTTTTTCATCCAGATCCCTTATGTCGTCATACAGGGCGGATACGTTTCCGTAGTGGGCGATAAGTGCCACAGCAGTCGCCGGGCCTATACCTGGAACACCCTTTATATTATCTGAAGAGTCTCCCTGAAGGCCCTTTAAGGAATTGATCGATTTCGGCTCAACTCCGAACTCTTTTTTTACCAGCTCGGGTGTCAGGCAAAAAGCCCTCTCGGGCACACTGCCGTCCTGCTTTATCCCGTATTTTTTATAAAGCTCGTCCGTCTTTGAGGCTGTTGCATGCATGAGCCAGAGATTCGTTTTCTCCGTTACCAGCTGGAGATAATCGTTATCCTTTGTAAGTATCCTCACCGGTATGCCGTCTTCGAATTTTCTCGACAAAGTACCGCAGAAATCATCCGCCTCAAACCTGTCATCCATGAACTGCTTTATGTTCATTGTTTTTAACAGCTCTTCACAGAGAATGAACTGATCCTTTAACGGTTTCGGAGTCTCGCCCCTGTTTCCTTTATAATCGCTGTAGATCTCACGTCTGAACGTGTTACGGCTTTTGTCCCATGCCACAGCAAGATATCTCGGTTTCTGTTCCTTAATTATCTTTAGCAGAGTCCTCATAAAGCCGTATATGGCATTTGTATAAATGCCTGTTTTGGTCTGCATTATCTTATGATAATACTTTTTCCTGTCTTCCTCCGTCTTCGCAAACAATATCTCTCTAGGGAGATTACCGTAGTACTGAGTCGTAAGAAGACTTGAACCGTCTATTAAAAGCAGGTAATCTGAATCCATTTCTTTTCCCCGTATAATGAATTTGTCTCACATGATAAGCAGTACTATACCGGCCGCTATCGATATCAGACCCAAAGCGATAAATCCGTATGCCGCCTTCACGTTTGTAAATATGGCATCCTTCCTGCTGACCGTTCCCAGCCTCTTTTCAAGAGTAGCCATATAATTGTTTGTCTCCTCGCCGGAATCATCATTCAGCTCATCAACCACGGAATATATCACATGGTAGATTTCAAGCTCCTCATGACATATCTTGCATTTTTTCATATGCTCGACAAAGCTCTGTCTTTCAAAGCCCGTAAGCTTTCCTTCAAGAAACGGCTCAACAAGAGATTGATATCTTGTGCATTCTTTTTTCATGATCGCCCTTTAGCCGTAAATACGGTCAGTCAATTTTGTTACAATAAAGCTATATAATAAGTAGGAACTTATCACAATACTCCGAGCCTGCACTCGGGAAGGCTTACGTCCGATCTTGCGATCACAAGCTTTTCAAGCACAAAACCTGCATTTAGCGGTCTTAATGAAATTGTGTTCACTCCCTTTGACAGCTCTGCCACAATTTCGGTCTTCCTTACATTTTCAAGCACCGCCTGTCTCCAGGGATTACATCTGTTATCCCCGCCTATGTAGCCCTCGGGTATGGTGTTTACCTTAACCTCTTCCCCGTCATTAACCTTCAGCATGCAGGATATCCTGTTGTCGAAGGACGAAGGATTTGAAGGCGCTGTATACATTATAAGCCTGAATTTCCCGGCAACCGGCGTTTCTATCTTATATTCTGCAACAGGTCCTTCCTTAAAGCTTCTTTCCTGCGGATATGCTTTAATAGCCGATGCTTTCTCACCCGGGAGAAGCCTTCCGAAGTTCACTATTTCTTTAAAGCTTCCTTCGCTGCTTTCCTTCAGTTTGAAATAATTAGCGGCTGGCACCTGGGTGATCTTACCGTTGAATTTATTTATACCATCTTCAAACACAGGCTTTATCAGTGTATTGTCCATTATCTCAAAATATACCTTTGTAAAGCCCGCACTTGTCTTTATTGTGAACTCATGTCTGCCGAGCTTTGCATTTTCAGCGGCATCAACCTTTATGCTTATATCATGCTCCGCATCGGCTATGCCCGAAAGAATGTACTTGTTATCCTTTCCTGTAAATATGATGTCGCTGTCATCACATTCAATCTTATATGTTACGGGCTCGGAGCCGGCCGTTGCAATGCTGAAGCTGCCCCTTCCTATATAGTCGAAGCCTGTAAGCCTTACAGGACGCCTTGTCCAGTCGCCTCCGCAGCTGTAGAAGTTGGAATTGTCATCTGCAACAACAAGATCGTTATGAGCCTCGGGCTCGATATATACCATAACCGGCATCCTGCAGCCCTCGTCATTCCATGCCTTAAATCCGATGTGTTTCGAAAGCCCCATTCCGTACCATTTACCCGAAAGCATGTTGTGGAAATCTTCGGTATACTTTCTGTCCTTTGCGATGCAGTCCTTCACAAAACCGGCGTATTTGTTGGCCGTAACTCTTCCTTCCATTGCATTTCTCTTGTTTATGCCCGCATAGATCTGCATCTTTATAAGGTTAAAGCTTGCTAAAGCCTGATACCCGATAAGGCTCATAAACGAATCCCTGTGAGCCTCATCAAGCTCCTCAATCAGAGCCTCGGTCTTCTTCTCGAGATCCTTTACCAGCCTCAGCACGCAGTGAGCCTCGCTGTAATTCCTTAAGCTGTAGGTTTCGTCCGAAAGAACCTCGGGCTTTGTTATGTTGTTAAGCCTTGTATATCCGTCTGCGATCTCCAGTATCAGATCTCTGTCTTCGCTCTCCAAGCCCTTAAACTGATCGTCAACCCACTTTCTGAGATATCCCACATAGTTTCCGGGTGCGGAGGTTCCGTATTTCTCAAAATCATACGCAAGATCCATGAAGTAGTTGAGCGGAAGTTCCTGGTTTTTAAGATCTCCCACATTTACGATCCAGATATCCCTGATACCGAAATCATATGCGGTTGTCATCTGTTCCCATATCTTCGGAAGATATGAGCTGTTTACCCATTCATACGAAACAGGATCTCCGTGATAATCGAAATGGTAATACATTCCGTAACCACCCTTGTGATCCCTCTTGTCATCATCCATCATGAGACGCAGGTTTCCGAAATTGTCATCGCAGAGCATGAGCGTAATACCGTCGAGACCGTCCCAGTCCTTTAAGCCGGGAGTTTCCGCATCTCCTTTGTAATACTCTTCAACCTCCTTATAAATTGCAAGCATCATAGGCTGGTCGGGAGCCGCGTATTTTGCTATAAGCTCCTTCTGTGTATTGATCGCACTTTTAAGCACATTTATGTTATCGATAAGCTTTGCGTCTTCAAAGAGCTTGGAATCACGCTCTCCTCGCATACCCACGGTGATAACGTTCTCAAGCTGACCGTTTCTCTTAAGTCCGTCCTCCCAGAACTTTGTTACTCCTCCGCGGTTTGTTATGAAATTCCATGCAGTACCGTATTCCGGATGGGTTTTATTCAGCCTGCAGAATTCCTCTCCCGCACGGCAGCAGGGCTCATGATGTGAGGTTCCCATTACAACACCAAGTTCATCGGCAAGCTCTGCAGAAGCAAGTCCGGGGCCGTCCTCACTGAATACAGAGCTCCACATTGCCGGCCACATATAGTTGCCTTTAAGACGGAGCAGGTATTCAAATACCTTTTCATAACACGATACCGTAAACCCGCCGAAATTCCTGTTGCACCAGTTTCCGAAAGCGGGCCATTCGTCATTTATGAAAAATCCCCTGTATTTAACCGAAGGCTCCTTTGAAATACCGTAAGGATTTACAAAAAGGCAGTCTTCCTCC
>JAEEGL013925234.1_pt1 | contig 39266 bp, 25 predicted proteins | sample 9134231 | NCBI WGS metagenome assembly JAEEGL01 (sample SAMN16246548, study PRJNA631951) | gut metagenome | biome: gut microbiome; feature: rumen; material: fiber-attached | host: Bos | place: Iran: Karaj | collected 2018-10 | reverse complement strand
CAGAGCTTCGTCCCCGTCCTGAACAACTACTATAAGGGTTTGTGTGCCAACAGGAAGAAGGAAGGTAAGATCATGGCCGTTCTTGAGGCCGTTATGCTGATTCTGGAGATTCCCATTCTGATCGGGCAGATCAACGATTCTTTGCCCACACCGGTACTTCTTATCTGCATACTGGTCTTCTTTATCTGCTATATCATGCTTGTCGTTTATGATATCCGCATCAGCATCGCCCTATGCGAGATCTTCGGCAGGAGCAAGAAGTGGCTGTTGCTGTGGATCCCGTTCGATTCTCTCACCGCAGCCTGGTGGGGTCTGTCGGGCAAATTCGTTCCGAACAGACTTGCAACCGATAAGGATGAAGAAGCCGAGCTTTCCGGTATCGAAGCTGCAACTGCCGGAGAAGGCCTCACGATCAACATCAACGAGAGAACCGCGAAGACCGCATTCCAGACCAATGTCCTTCTTAAGGATATCCATATGAACATCCCCAAGGGCCACATGGTCCTCCTGTTAGGCGGTTCCGGCGCAGGCAAGACCACATTCCTTAATGCCGTAACAGGCTACGAGAAGGCCGATGCCGTCATCACGTTGAACGGCGTCAACATCTACGAAGAATACGACAGCATCAAGTACCAGTTGGGCTTCGTTCCGCAGCAGGAACTCATGCGCGGCAACGACACCGTATTGAAGACACTTTCCGACGCGGCTGACATCCGCCTTCCCGCTTCGATGACGCGTAAGGAGAAGGACGAGCGCGTAATGGAAGTTCTCGAGACATTCGGACTTGCCATGCTCTCCGGCACCATGGTAGAGAAGCTCTCGGGCGGACAGAAGAAGCGTCTGTCGATCGCTCTCGAATTCATCTCCGACCCGAACCTGTTCATCCTCGACGAGCCTGACTCCGGTCTCGACGGTGTTGTCGCGAGGGCTCTGTTCGAGAAGCTCAGATCCATCGCCGACGAGGGCAAGATCGTCATAGTTATCACGCACACCCCGGACAGAGTTATCGACCTTTTCGATGATGTTATCGTGCTTGCCAAGGACAGCTCACGCACGGGCCGACTTGCTTTCTACGGTCCTGTCGAGTGCGCACGTAAGTATTTCGCCAGAGGCAATATGGAGGCGCTGCTGCGCACCAACAACGAAAAGGAAGAGGGCGGCGAGGGCCGTGCCGACGAATTCATAGCGCGCTTCTCACATGTCGTAAGACTCATGGAGGAGGGCAAGAGCTGTGACGAAGCCGTAACTGAAGTACTGGCTTCCGAGAGGGAGGTGGCTGCATCATGAACAGAGAGATAAAAGACGTAAAGCATAAGGGACGCATATACCAGACCGGAATCTACCTCGGCAAATTCTTCAGAATGTTCGTATTCCAGAGCGACTGGAAGGTAATGCCGATGTCCGCGGTCATCGCAGGTCTCGTCGGACTTGTAATGAGCGGAACACTCTTCAAGACCATGGAAGGAACTCTCACGGGATCGTTCGCGCTGTCGTGCATCTGCGTGTGGAACGGTTTCTTCAACTCCATCCAGAATGTCTGCCGTGAGCGAGCGATCGTAAAGCGTGAGCACAGAAGCGGCGTGCACATCAGTTCCTACATCACGGCGCACACGATCTACCAGGCTTTCCTGTGCCTGCTGCAGACCTTGATCACGATGTTTGTTCTGTCCAGGATGGGTGTCGCTTTCCCTGCGGACAAGGGCGGAATCATTCTTCCCAACTTCTACCTCGATATGGGCATAACGATCTTCCTGACGACATTCGCTGCCGACATGTTAAGCCTGCTCGTATCGTCCTTCGTTAGAAACACCACGACGGCCATGACGGTCATGCCGTTCCTTCTGATCTTCCAGCTTGTTTTCTCAGGCGGATTCTTCTCACTTCCCGACAGTGTGCTCGGACTTACGAATCTTACGATCACCAAGTGGAGCCTTACAGCCACATGCGCACAGGGCCGCTATAACGAGCTTCCCATGACGTCACTGTGGGTGAGCCTGAAGAAGATGGGCAATGCGGAAGTCACCGGAGGGCAGATGAAGGAATTTATAATGACTTCTCCCGACGTAGTCGAGAACCCGGAAGTGGCAGTTGCGATCCTGACCATCCCTGACGATGCGGTCTTCAACCTCGGAGACATGCTGCAAGTCATCGAGGCCAACAACGGTGCTTATGCGATCGAGATGAAGTCAGGCGAGCTCAATTACACAGCGAAATATGCTTCCGATCCCGCGATCGTTAAGAACAGCTGGAGTATGCTCGGCTTCGAGATACTCGTCTACATCGCCATCGCGACAGCCGCACTCGAGTTCATCGATAAGGATAAACGTTAAGAAATAGTAATACTCCTGTTAATTGCAAATCACGGATAAATTATATATTATTACGTGATTGCAATTATAAGGAGGCTTATTATGAGTAATTCTCAGCCCGCAGCAGGCGGCTGGCGCGAGAACAAATGGATCCGCGGCGCTATTCCTGCATTACTTCTGCACTGCAGTATCGGTACTGTTTACTGCTGGTCCCTTTTCTCCAAGAACATCGCTACACATATTGACGCTAACCCCAGTCTCATGGAGTGGGCATTCTCATTCGCGATCTTCTTCCTCGGTATGTCTGCCGCATTCTTGGGCAACGTTGTAGAGAAGGATATTCACAAGTCATCCCTCATCGCTACTATCTGCTTCTCAGTAGGTATGGCACTCACCGGTGTATTCACATGGTGGGGAGGTAACCATCCCGGCAGCCCTATAAGTGTTATCGGAATCTTCGTAAGCTACGGCTTCATCATGGGTGTCGGCTTAGGTACAGGTTATCTGTCACCCGTTAAGACATTGATGCTCTGGTTCAAGGACCGTAAGGGTCTCGCCACAGGTCTTGCAGTAGCAGGCTTCGGTGCAGCCAAGGCTATCGCTTCTCCTATCATGGAGTCTATGCTCAAGCACTTCGGCAACGAGTTCTACAAGATGTTCTACATCCTCGCTGCAGTTTACTTCGTAATGATGTTCGTAGGTCACCTGCTCCTCAAGAAGCCTGCAGGTTGGGTCGAGCCTCAGGGCAAGGGCGAGAAGCCTTCCATCATGGCAACACTCAAGACAAAGCCTATCGGCAACTATATCGGCATCTGGGTAATGTTCTACATCAACATCACATGCGGCCTCGCACTCATCTCCCAGGAGAAGGCTATCTACAAGTGCATCGGCCTCGTTGGAATGGTAGGACTTCTCTCCACTATCTCAGCTGTATTCAATGCAGGCGGCCGTCTCGGCTTCTCAGCATGGGCTGATAAGATGAAGGACAGAAACACTGTTTACAAGATGATCTTCATCCTCTCCATCGTATCCACAGCTGCAGTAATCTTCACTAAGGGTATTAAGAACGGTTACGACTACACAACAGGCGTAAGCAACTACATCCTTATCGGTCTTGTACTCATCCTCATCATGGTCGTTAACGCAGGTTACGGCGGAGGCTTCTCCAATGTTCCTACACTTCTTTCTGACCACTACGGAATGGGTTCCATCTCCGCGATCCATGGTATCACGCTTTCCGCCTGGGCCTTCGCAGGTCTCACAGGAAACCAGATCGCTACTAAGATCGTAGACTGGACAGACAAGTTCCTCTACATGTCCAAGGACACACACGAGATCTTCACTCTCGACCAGGCTAACGCAATGCTCGGCGAAGGACAGAAGCTCACAGACCTGTTCGACAAGATCAGCCCTGAGGGTTATCAGAACGTTCTCATCTTCACGATCGCTCTGTACATCATCGCTCTCTTCCTCTGCGTTGTACTCGTAAAGCCTACGAACAAGGAGAAGGCTGCGTAAGCGAAAAGCTTATAGTCTGATAGTTATATAAACAACATTTAAAAACCTCCGGGCTGTTCCGCCCGGAGGTTTTTGCATCTGTCAGAAATCCTCCTTGATCATATAATCATAATGACGTTTATACCGTTTGGGAATCTCGACGGTTTCCGGATACCCTACCTCTTTTAAGAAGCTGCATATCTCTTTATATCCTTCATCATAAAATGTCCTGATTCGGTATTCCTTGTTGCTGATTCCCTTGTAACCTGAAGGACAAACAAAGGTCCAGTCAGCACCGTCTTTGTCAAAGATTATCCTAAAGTAATTATCAAGATCCTTATCCGACCCGGTCATGTTGCGTAGCAGGATAATATGCTCAAAACCGTCATCAAGGGTCGCTGCATATGCATGTGTCCCATCAATGGAAACAAGAGCCATCAAAGGCTCATCTGTAGGTCTCGGATCTTTGCCTTCAAACCAGTTAACAGTCATGGATGACTCCTTTCGGTATGATTCTGTCTTGCGCTTATTATACAGCTCTTCCGGCCCTTCGATAGAACTTACCGAGAGCCAGGAAGCAGATGCCTGACAGCAGCAATGCCCATAAACGGGAACCAGAACAGATAAGGCAAAATAAACCCCTCGACGAAGGGTATAAGATCGTCGAGGGGGATGTTTATGTATGTTACGTCATATGTGTGTTCTTTTCCACGAGGAAGAAGAATACGAGGTATACAGGCATATAGAATATGAACTGCCAGTACTTGAATTTATCCTTAAGCGTTTGCTCCATTCTCTACCTTGCTTCTGTGACGGTCACCGGCTCCAACACGGGGTCCGGCATCACTGATCTTAATCTCGTCGCCCTCGGCGTCAACGAGAGCTATTCTACCTGATTTGATCACGCCGTCGAGCATAGCCTCTGAGAAATTATCCTCGATCATCGACTGCATGACTCTCTTAAGAGGTCTTGCACCGTACTGCGGATCGTAACCCTTCTTGGCAAGAAGCTCCTTGGCAGCATCCGTAAGCTTGATCTCGATACCGATCTCGGCAATCCTGTCTGCGACCTGGGATGCAAGGATATCAACGATCTTGATAAGCGACTCTCTGCCGAGCATCCTGAAGAAGATGATCTCATCGACACGGTTGATAAACTCCGGCGAGAAAGCCTTCTTGAGCTCATCGAGAACCGTAACCTTAGCGTCGTCGTAGGACTTGCCTCCGTACAGCCTCTCTCTTGAAGCCTCGTCCGTATCGTTATCATCGGAAGCCATATCGAAACCGATCTTTCTTCCCGCTGCCGTCGTGAGCATCCTCGCGCCGATGTTGCTCGTCATGATGATGATCGTGTTCTTAAAGTCTACGACTCTGCCCTTACCGTCAGTAAGTCTGCCGTCATCGAGCACCTGCAGCATGGAGTTGAACACCTCAGGATGCGCCTTCTCGATCTCATCGAAAAGCACAACTGAGTACGGGTGCCTTCTTACCTTCTCCGTAAGCTGGCCGCCCTCGTCGTAGCCTACATATCCCGGAGGGGAACCGATGAGCTTCGACACATCGTGCTTCTCCATGTACTCGGACATATCGATACGCACAAGCGCATTCTCGTTGCCGAACATTACCTCGGCAAGCGCCTTGGCAAGCTCTGTCTTACCTACGCCGGTAGTACCGAGGAAGATAAACGAGCCGGACGGCTTCGTGGGATCCTTAAGACCGAGTCTTGATCTTCTGATCGCCTTGGCAACTGCAGTGACAGCCTCGTCCTGACCGATAACTCTCTTCTTAAGCTCGTCCTCGAGAGTACGCAGCTTCTCTGCATCCGTCTCCGTGATCTTGGATACGGGAATACCGGACCACTGCGAAAGTACATCCGCAATATCATCAACAGAAAGTGCTCCTGTGAATCCTTCCGCATCGGATGCGGGACCCGACATGGACTCGAGATCTGCACGGAGCTTGCTCTCCTCGTCACGAAGTGCCGCAGCCTTCTCATATTCCATATTGTCTACTGCAGCCTTCTTCTGAGCCTCGATATCAGCAAGCCTCTTGCTGATCTTATGCTTCTTATCCGTAACGGCGAAGTTGATCCTCTTTCTTGCGGCAGCCTCATCGATAAGGTCGATAGCCTTATCAGGAAGGAATCTGTCGGATACGTATCTTGCAGAGAGGATAACCGCCTGCTCGATTGCATCATCAGGAATGCGGATCTTGTGGTGCTCCTCGTACTTCGGACGAAGTCCCTTTAAGATCTCGATAGCCTCGCTCTGGGAAGGCTCATCTACGAGTACCTTCTGGAAACGGCGCTCGAGAGCGGAATCCTTCTCGATATACTTGCTGTACTCATCAAGAGTAGTAGCACCGACAATCTGAAGCTCGTTTCTTGTAAGCATCGGCTTCATGATATTAGCTGCATCGAGCGATCCTGAATCGCCGCCACCGCCCGCACCGATGAGCGTATGGATCTCATCGATGAAGAGAATTACATTAGGATCTTCGGAAGCCTCCTCAAGAACATTCTTGATTCGTTCCTCGAAGTCGCCTCTGTACTTTGATCCTGCTACGAGCGAACCCATGTCGATGCTGTATACAGTCTTGCCCTTGATGATATCGGGAACATCACCCTGAGCGATCGCGAGTGCAAGTCCTTCTGCGATAGCAGTCTTACCTACACCGGGGTCACCTACGAGACAAGGATTATTCTTGGTTCTTCTTGCAAGGATCTGCATAACGCGGTTGATCTCCTGCTCTCTTCCGATAACGGGATCGATCTTGCCTGCGGCTGCCATCTGTGTGAGGTTCTTGCCGTACTTCTCAAGAGTCTTGTGGCCGCCTGCCTTACCCTTCTTATCAGATCTTCCCTGTCGTGCACCTTTGTTGGCACCGGGTCGGAGATTGCCGGAAGGCTCATCATCGCTTCCGGATGACAACAAACCATCTGCGCCGTCAAGATCGCCGGACTCAGAGAGTGTCCCGGATATCTCATCGATAAGACCGTTCATATCAGCACCGAGTCTGACGAGAAGTCCGTTTCCCGTAAGTGCCTTGTTAGTAGAGATCACGAACAGCAGATGCTCGGGCTTAACAATGCCCTTGTCACCGATTCTGTTAGAAACCTCCATGGCATCATTAAGAAGTCTCTTAGTCTCGAGTCTTAAGAGTCTGAGACCATCCTCAACTTCATAGTTATTGATAGTATCCTCAGCCAGAGATTCATCGAAGTTCAATGCATCCGCCAACGCCTCGAGTGTTACTCCGTTACGCTCCAGTGCATCTGTACAATTCCCCGTGAGAGCACAGATTCCAGCAAGCATATACTCTGTGGAGATCATGCGGTTGCCGGACGAATCGGCAAACCTCTTCGCGTATACAATGACGCGTGTTGTTTCTTCAGTGAGTTTTATGTTCATGAAGCCTGTCCTCCCTTCATTATGTCGCGGATAAAGGCGGCGCGTGCCGTGGATCTGTCCTTGGGACGCACACCCTTAACAGCCGAATCCGTATAGTTGCGTCTTACTTTCTGTGTAAGCTTATTAATCTTGCTCCAGTCAAGATTGGCGTCGGAAGTGTCTATGTAATTCTGTCCGAGTCTTAACCAGTTGATCAAAGATAACGCCTCGGCAGTCTCGATCCTTCTGCAGTAGCTTAATGTCGCATAAGCCCTGTAGTACTGATCCTCGACGATACCCTTCTTCTTCGTGCAGATATTCTTTCTGCAGGAATTCTCGAGCTTGATGATATCCTCCTGGACCTTCTTTGTCTTATCAATGATCTCCTGCTCGGTTACACCGAGTGTAGCCACGTTCGTGAGTACATAGATACCATTCTCGCGAAGTCCGTCAGAATGTGTCATCGGTATCATCTGCCAGTCGTATTTCTCAACTCTCTTGGCAAGTACCTGTACCGCCCCCTCAGTTCTCTCGATACCGGGAAGAGCGAGTGTCATCATAAGCTGCATGCCCGTACCAACAGACTTGATCTGAGATGTTAAGAATCCGAACTTATCCGTATATGCGATGTCCATGCTCTTCTCGAACTTAACTGCAAGATCGTCAGCTCTCTTGTAAGCTGTAACAACGTCAGTTCCGGGTACCATGGAGATAATACTGATGTGATCGGTATTGTTGATAATAACGCCGAGACCTTCGGTCTTGCTCATGAGATAACCGGTCTTCGCATTCGAGTTAAGGAATGCATATCCTGCGTAGAACTGATTATAAAGATCAGCCTTGGCAGTATCTTCGAGCTCATCAGTCCTTACAAAGTTAAGGCCCATCTCACCTGCTGCCTGTCTTGCCATCCCGAGCACATTCTCACGGTCAGCATCGCTCATCTTAGGAGGGAAAGGGAATCCCTTGATATTACGGTTAAGGACTATCTTTGTGGACAGTACAACATCCATGCCCTGGCCTTCATTCTCATACCACATATCAGTTTCCCTCCTTTCTTGACTTGAGTTCATCACGAAGCTTAACGGCAAGTGCATAATCCTCCGCCTGAGCTGCCTGCTTCATGGCATCTTCTATCTCCTGATCCGAGAAAGTGCTTAAGTCAGCATCCTTGATCTTATTAAGGAGATCTCCATTATTTGCCTCAGACACCTTCTCATCTGACTTCGTCTCAGACTTATCGTCCACAGACTGTTCCGTCTTCGTATCAACGGGTGTACCGGGCTGTGCCTCGCCCTTGATATCAGCAGCTTCACCGGGCTTTCTACCCATATACTCGCTGCTTCCCTGAAGCTTCAGGATATTCTTGAGGATACTCTCGTTAAATGTGTTGTAGCACTCGATACATCCGAGCTGTCCTCCGGATTCGATATCCCTGAGTGTTGTTCCGCATCTGGGACATCTTATCTTCGCATTCGCGAAATCCAGATCATTACCGGCAGAGAATACTCCCGGGAATTCATCGAGCATCGGAAATGCCTGCTCGAAGAACGAATTCTGTCTTCTGAATACCTCATCTATCTTAAGTTCTCTGGCGCAGTCTTCACACAGCAATACGCCGTTGAACCTTACATACGAATTACCTATCTGCGCTCCGCATCTTGAACACCTCATGGCTGTTCTCCTTTCCCCTTACTTTATGAGCAGTCCGGCGAGTGCATTACGGAATACATCTGCCCTGACCTGTGATCTAATATCTGTATCTACTTTGCTTAACGCCCTGTCCGAGACGGCCGACATAATGGATGTCGCTTCTCTGGTATTGATCGCCTTAACCTCTACCGCATTGATGAGCAAAGTCTTGGCTTCCTGCTGGGATAAGCTGTCTCCCGTCTCCTGGATGAGAGACCTAATATAATCCTCAGAACTTGTGTGCTTGATCTGCGTGACGGTTATCTGTCCGCCGCCGCCTCTTCTGCTCTCGACTATATAGCCGTTGCCGGTCGAGAACCTTGTCGAGAGGACGTATGTAACCTGAGACGGAACACAGTTGGCGCGTTCAGCGAGCACACTTCTGCTGATCGTGGCGCTGCCGTTATTCTCTTCAATAAGCTCTTTGATCATTGCTTCTATAACATCTACGAGCCTAGCCATTGATATCCCCTCCTGTTCTGAATTTTGACTTTGACTTTCTTTGACAATAGTATTATGACGCTATGCTATTTGAATGTCAATGGCTTTTTGACATTTTTTGACATTAATTTTTCTACCTTCTCTTCTACCTAATTCAAGAAAAGGTAGAACACTAGGTAGAATTTCGCCCTTTTTCTACCTTCCGTTCTACCTAAATCACGATTAGGTAGAATGCCAGGTAGAATTTCTCATCAAAAAAGCCCGACCACTCGGGCCGGGCTTAAAAATCCACTTAACTACATCACTTATGATAAAGCTTCTTCGTCGCATAAACCGGTTCGCAGGTTATATTAACTCCGAGCTTTCTGAATACATTCTCATCAACACTCGAGAGCATCGTAGTCGAATGAGCATCAGCATTCTTAAGATTATTCAGCTGCTGCATCGCAAGCTCTGCAACCGGGTTAGTCGTTGCCGACATCGACAGCGCGATCAGCGTCTCATCCATATGAAGTCTCGGGTTATGGTTGCCCATATGATTAACCTTCAGATCCTGAATAGGCTCGATAACATTAGGTGAGATCAAAGGCATGTTGTGGTCGATGCCTGCAAGCACCTTCAACGCATTAAGCAATGCCGCGGATGAAGGTCCCATAAGATCCGTCGTCTTACCTGTAACCATACGTCCATCAGCGAGCTCGATAGCAACTGCCGGTCCGTCTGTCTGATCCGCGCGGACCATCGCTGCGCCAACACAACGTCTGTCAGCCACATCAATACCTGTCTTATTAATAAGAAGCTCTATCTTATTAACATCAGAACCGTCAGACAGACCCTGCTTAACTCCGCACTTAGCCTGATAGTATCTGCGGATGATCTCCTGCTTGGAAGCCTCGCGGCATGCCTCATCATCAACGATAGCAAAGCCTGCCATGTTAACGCCCATATCCGTCGGGCTCTTGTAAGGTGACTCACCATAGATCTTGTCGAAGATCGCATTAACAACCGGGAAGATCTCTACGTCCCGGTTGTAGTTAACAGTCGTCTCTCCGTAAGCCTCGAGGTGGAACGGGTCGATCATATTAACGTCAGAAAGGTCAGCTGTAGCTGCCTCGTAAGCGATATTAACGGGATGTGCAAGAGGGATACTCCAGATAGGGAATGTCTCGAACTTAGCGTAACCCGCCTTGATGCCTCTCTTATTCTCGTGATAAAGCTGGGACAAGCATGTAGCCATCTTTCCGGATCCGGGTCCCGGAGCCGTTACTACAACGAGCTTATGTGTTGTCTCGATATAGTCATTCTTGCCGTAACCGTCGTCACTTACGATAAGAGGGATATTAGAAGGATAACCTTCGATAGGATAATGCTTGTAAACCTTCACGCCGAGCTGACGAAGTCTCTTCTCGAACTTCTCAGCAAGCGCCTGTCCTCTGTACTGTGTTATACAAACTGAACCTACGCAGAGGCCGAACTCTGTAAATGCATCGATAAGACGGAGTACATCCTGGTCGTATGTGATACCGAGGTCTCCTCTTCTCTTGCTCTTCTCGATAGCGTCTGCATTGATAGCGATGATGATCTCGACGTCCTCCTGCAGCTTCAGGAGCATCTTGATCTTACTGTCGGGCTCGAATCCGGGGAGCACACGTGATGCATGATGATCGTCGAAAAGCTTGCCGCCGAACTCGAGATAAAGCTTGCCTCCGAACTTCTCGATTCTCTCTCTGATGTGCTTACTCTGAAGCTCCGCGTACTTCTCGCTGTCAAAACCGACCTTAAACATTTAACTTCTCACCTCTCATTACGATTACCTTGTGACCTTCGGGCTTGCCTTCAAGCTCAAGCATAGAGCCTGCGCTCTCCACCCCGTCGAAAAGCTTTGTGAACTCATCCACAGTACCGATCTCGTCATAACCGAAGCCTTCGCCTCTGTAATGCATCGGGATCGTGATCGAAGGAGCGATCTTATCGACATACTTTTTGGCCTGCACAGCATCGATCGTGTAGCAGCCTCCGACAGGGATCATCAGGACATCACATCCCTTGATCTTATCGATTTCCTCCTCAGAAAGCTCACATCCGATATCACCCATGTGCACCAGCCTAAGCCCGTCCACGTCGACAATTATAACATTGTTAAAGCCTCTTAGAGCACCATTTTTATCATCATGATCAGTCTCAATAAAACTGATCGCGAAAGGTGTGTCCACGCGGGTAACCGCGAGCTTAACTTCACCTAATCCGAAGTGATCTCCGTGCTTATGAGTCGACAGCACCTGATTAGCTTTCTCCTTAAGAGGAGCGTAGCCCGGAACCGATCCCGCCTTATACGGATCGATGATCATCGCGAAGCCGTCTTTCTCGAACTTAAAGCACGAGTGGCCGAGGTAAGTAATCTTCATGGAAAGACCTCCAAGATCGGTTATCTTGGATTAATTATAACGCAAGTACGTTAATTGGAATAAGAGTAATTAGCCCAGCGTCGGCGATGCGAACGACAATGCGACATCACTTCTGGTATATATATTCGAATCGCCGTTATATATCATGACATCAACCAGAACATAGACTGGGAGCGAAGCGGAAGAGCTGTATCCGATATCGTGGAATCTAAGCTCTACTGTGTAGTCGCCGTATGTCGGAGCAGTAAACGGATCTGTGAAGTCATAGAGTTCACCGGGATAAGGTCCGCCTGATAGATCCGATCCTACCTTGAAGAAACCAAAATGCAGATATCCTTCCGGAGATATGACCTCTGACTCATCCGCAGGCACGTCCCCGAACATCCTGTAGATCGCACGGCTGGTAATAATTCCGGTCTGAGCCTCCGATTCGGAATTGTTTTCCGCGGCATAGATACTGTTGCACAAAGCTCCAGTAATCGCATAATTGGCAGCCAGCGTCTCACAGTAATCGTAGTTCTTGCGCATTACAAGAACCGGTCCGGAAGCAGTACTGCCAGGTACCGAGGACATGACCGCATCACCTGCCGAAGACGAGATCCATACATCGTTCGAAGCGCTGATGTATGTTCTGGCACACTCCGTACGAAGCGCATCCACTACCGTATCTGCCATAAGCTGCGCACGGCTCAGATCATTAGTATGAGTATAAATGCGTTCGACCGGATAGATCAAAGCAACGCACGTCGCAGCGAAAATAGCCGTCAGCGCCATCGCGACGATAAGTTCGGCAAGCGTTATAGCTTTCTTCGATGATTGTCTTCTAACAATCCTGCGCATATCAGCTACCCGTTCTTATTGGCTCGTAATGAATATATGTGAACTGCTGACCGTCAAGCGTATAAGTGTAAGTGTACCGCTTAACTCTTCCGCCGAAATACGAGATCTGTGTAACTGGACGAATCACCTCAGGATTGGGCTGTGCAAGCTCCCCTTTCAGCAAGACCATGGCTCGATCTGCTCCAAGGCGGCTCTTAGTAGCTCTGGCCTCTGCTGTCGTTGCCCACGCAAGCCCCTGCGCGAAAAGCAGCAGAATGATAGACAACAGCGTAAATGCAACGAGTACTTCCACCATCGTCTCGCCGGAATTATTCTTCAGTATCATTCCTGTCTTGCCTATGCGTCTCATACAAGCTGCCTCGTATATGGCCCCGTATTACTCGTCTTAACATAGTAAGCCGAGTAAAGATATGTCGCATCTGCTACCTCTGACTGCACCTCGATAAGATAATGCAGACCGGACTGGGTTACATAAACAACTACAGTTCCGCCTCCTGCACTGTCTTCAATGATTACTTTCCTGTTCGCCCCCTGATAATCGTCCAATTTTACTACGCCGTCAGCAATCAGAGCATCTACCGTAGCACCCATACTGGTAGCCATCTCATATGCTCTGTCCTGGTTATACTGTTTGTCTGCAGAAGCCCAGAGAGTACTGGTCGTCATACGGAGCACGACAACACCCGTGATAATAAGGATCGCGATAATAGTGACGAGCACAAGACTCGTGCCCTCATTGCCGCGGAGGATATCTCCTGCCCTTGCGGGCAAAGATGTCTTACTTACGCTCCTCAAAACCTTACTCCCGAAATATACGATCCGTCCTTTTTCTGACTGTTGCCCTGTAATGTACCGAGTCTATTTGCACCGATCCAGTAGTTGTCTCCACCGCTCCTGTTACAGATAACATAGAAGCGTAAAGGCATAGTCAACCCTCCGGCTGTCATCGTATTTCTTCCCATACCGGTACTGGATAATTGCTGCAACAACTTAACGTCTGAATCCTTGGGCCACCTGTAAGTCCACTGTCCGTTTACATAATAGACCGCGGGAGAAGTCCTGGTCGCCATATATGCCACGTAATAGACAGTCGTCTGCTGGGCAGCTGTTAACGAATGATCCTCCTCATGCCCTACGCCTATGATTAATAGATACGGTTCATCTGCAGAACCTCTCTCTATTCCGAGAAGCTGAAGGACCTCATCGCCATAGTCCTGATAATCGCCATCAAACCACCTGATGTTAGTAGTTGAATTTACTGATCCGTCACTGCCGCGCACTCCGACTTCAGCCAGATTCTCTCTCGCATAAAACTCTGCGAAAATAGCCTGCGCAGCTACTCTGGCCTCATCTGCAAACTGAATAAACTTAGCCTGCCTGGTCCTCCTAATATAACCTGAAAGCGCAGGAACCAAAGCCGCAGCCAATACTGCAAGAATAACAAGCACAACGATAAGCTCAACGAGTGTGAACGCCCGCTTGCCATGTCTTCCGCTCTTGTCCGTTCTTCGAAGCATCTTACCCTCCTTACTCCTAAAGACGACACTACCCTACTTTAACTAGATTATAAACCCCGCAAGCATTACACATCAATAATCGAGGGGTTACGTTCTGTGAACAATCGGTCACGAGTAAGTAAACATAAATAAACCGGGGATTTACCCCCCGGTTTATGCCTTCTTCGTTTTCTTATATTCGAGTACGGCCACTCCTGCTATAAGGAGTATTCCCGCTATACTTGCCGCAGCTCCGGCTTCGATGCCATATGGTTTCCAATCAAGGCGGATGCTATGCTCACCTTCAGGAACAAGGACCGCTATAAATCCATAATCCACATTCTCTACCGTCGTTTCAACTCCATCAACATATGCTGTGAATCCTCTATCCCACGGAATAGAGAAGAACACAAGATTATCTCTGGGAAGATCAATGGTCGCCTGATATCCGGACGGATCATAAGTGAATGTGGTACACGCAGAAGCCGCACGCTCATCGGAGAGTCTATAGAACTCCTCCTCACTCATCGGCTCCTCCGGATACTCTGTATCCTCGGTAAGGATATCCGCATACCTCTCAGCCTGCTCATCAGTCAAGATCAGATCTCTGACAAGTATCCTGTCTGAAGCATATATCTTAAGGTCTACATCATTCTTAATCCTCTGGAATAATTCATCTCTTATAAAGTAATCATATGTAAATCCCATAGGGATGTAGTGTGGATTCTCATAAAGATCAAATCCGTCCGTCTCATAAGCAAACTCGAAGCCTTCGGGAATATCTTCTTCTCCCGTTGCATCCGCTCCTGACAGCAGAGTTACATTAGTCTCCGATGTCTCTTCTTCAGTTTCCAAACTGAATGTATATATCTCCCCATTAGCTATATTAGGCTTATTCTGGTTATTAAGGTAATAACGGGTAGATAATAACTGCCTTAATCCAATACAGTTCAATGGAACCGGGCTTATCTGCGTTCTGTGAATAAACGTCAGATTCTCAAAAATCTCGAACGTCGAAGGATGTACAGTCGACAAGAAGATATTATTGTTGGGAAGATTCCAGATTAATGACCAGTTTCTCGCTGATCCATCGTTCTCAATACGGACATATTCATCCTCATCAAGCTCCGGTCTGCCATCAAGGCACTGTACCCTAAAATTCTTGGCAGCAGTATTATCATAGATCCTTATTCCATTGATCAACACCGCACATGTAGTTATGACTGCGGCAAATGCAATTATCCCTATTACCTCATTGCTGATAAACTTCATACCTTCCTTGGTTTTTCTGTTACCAAATGCAACATAATACAGGATAAGCATAAGAAATACTGTCGCGATTACTACCAACCAATAATCTTCGAAGTTACCTGGAACGGATAAGAATCCTTTGGCAACCGGAGTATGCTGGCCCGGAAGGAATGAGAATATGATAAATCCGCCGGTTATAAGGAGTACCGCCTTGGCCGCAGTCTTGATCTCTTTCTCATCCTCATTCTCTAAGGCTATTGAAGTCATCATGGACATTATAAGGACTGGAATATAATACCATCTGGCATAATACTGGGTATTAAGGGCGGAGAATATCGCATTAAGTCCCGGTATCACTGCCATAACCGACAGGATAATTATCAGCCTGATGCTCCAGTCACTCCACTTCTTCTTAACAGATCTTATATATACGATAACACCGACGATAGACAGACAGGGAAGATAAAGACTTACGGATCCCCATGATACCTCAACAGTCTGGAAGAGGGCCTGTCTTCCCATTAACTCAGGCACCAGGAACATCGACTTGATAATAGCCCATATCGTTAATGAGGATTTATATCCAAGGAACGAATCTCCCTGGATTATGCTGCCCAGACGGGTATTGCCCACAAGGCCGTTCATAGCCTGGACTATAAAGAATGCTGACAGCAGCACTCCCAAGGCGCCGCTTGATAAAGCGCGGAAGAACAGATCAAGATTGCCCCTGATCCTCTTCTTCTCCTGTTCTGCAAGATCAGAAGGCAGCTTCTTAACCTTCTGTATCTTCTTCATATCGCGTATTTCCTTGGGTCTGTATACACAGTATCTTACGAAGAAATACATCATGAGGAATACCACTTCTCCGAAGAAGAAATAGTAATTGATGATAAGCATCAATGCCGTCATAAGAGCAAATGCAGTGCGAGACCAATCCTTGCGCTGCATCAGTCTGTCAAACGCATAAAGAAATAAGGGGAAGAATGCCGTAACGTCATGAAATGACGAGAATACTATATTAACAGCCTGATATCCCGAGAAAGCATATAACAAAGCGCCGATAACCGCGCCTCTTGAAGTCTTAGTGTACTGTCTGATCCATACATATGCAGTCAGAGCCGCACATCCGTAACGAAGCGACATGATAAACGGAAGAATATACGGAATCCACGAAGTCGGGAAAAGCGTTGATATCCAGAAGAATGGACTTCCCCACAGATAGAAGGCATATGCACCTGCCATCGAGGATCCCCATTCAATATTGGGATTCCAGAAGAAAAATCCGTTCTTAACAGCTTCTACTGCAGAAGTATAGAACTCCGTAGTCTGGAAGATATAATCGCCATAATAATAGAATAATCCGCCGCGATATATAATCGCAGGCAACACTGACAACAGGTAAAGCATCATACCTGACAGAAAGACCAGTATTAGTTTACGTCCATTCTTCTTACCTAAAGTCATATCCTATGCCTGCAGAAATTATATAATAAAGAAGGCGCTGTCTCCAGCGCCTTCTGTTATTATCTGGTTACTAATCAGATACTTGTTAAGCTCTAATTATGCGTTAACTGCAGTCCACTCAGAACCTGTCCAAGTATATACATAGCTGTTGATAGTAACGGAACCATCTGTGATTACACCATTTGAATCTGTGTTGAACATACATGTGAAATCACTGTTACCAACGAGAGCTGAAACGTCTACACTATTACCTGCATCTGTACCCTGAGAGATTGAGAAAGGTCCATCCTGCTTGGAATACTGATATGTAGCTGCTGCCTGAGCTGCTGTCAATACAGAAGCTGCCATCTGATAATCCTTCTCCTGTCTTGCTCTTCTGATGTATCCTGTGAGTGCCGGAACGAGCATAGCTGCGAGAATAGCAAGGATAACGAGAACAACGATAAGCTCTACGAGTGTGAAGCCCTTCTTTGATTTACTTCTGATCTTCTTCATTTTGAGTTTCCTCCTTAATTAATTTGAGTAAGAATTTGTAATTATCAACCGATCAATTTGTACTTGATTTGTTGTTATGTCTGCACTATACCAAGCAAAAAAAACCTTTGCAATAGCTTAAGGCCACAATTAACTTTCACTTAACATTCTGTTTACCGAACAAGCGGTTTGTTGCGAATTCGTAAACCGAAAACACCTGTTTTTAACATGTAAAGTGACCAAAAGTGCTAGTATTAATTATATGCACTATATATTCGACATAATCATCGAATCACTGATATTTGTTTATGATCTGCTGTTTACTCTGATATACAGATCATTCGGCAACCCTGCAATAACCATAATCATTCTGAGTATAGTTATTAATCTGATCGTTCTGCCTCTATATAAGAGAGCCGATGACCTTCAGAAAGAAGAACAGCTTAAGAAGAGATCGATGGAACGAGGCGTAAAGCATATCCGTAAGACTTTCAAGAGCGACGAACAGTTCATGATGCTGCAGGCATACTACAGAGTATGTCACTATAACCCTTTGAGTTTTCTTAAAGAATCCGTCCCTTTATTCCTTCAGATACCATTCTTCATAGCTGCATATCGGTTTATCTCATCATTATCAATACTCGACGGCGCGTCTTTCGGTCCGGTAAGTAATCTCATCGAACCTGACAGACTGATGACCATAGGCACATTATCCGTCAATATCCTTCCTGTTCTGATGACCTTGATCAATTTGATCTCAGGTGCTATCTATTCCAAGGATTCCGATATCAAGCTTAAAGTCCAGATCGGAGTAACTGCGCTTATCTTTCTTGTACTTCTTTACGACAGTCCTTCAGGTCTGGTCATCTACTGGATAATGAATAATCTGTTCTCTTTGGCTAAGAACATTGTCTTTAACCAATCCGCAGGTATCATAAAAATCGTAAAGGCTTCCATAGCTTTTATTATGCTTATAGTCACCGAGGTCCTGTCCCTGTCGTTCAGAATTGATACAGAACCTGCCGAGCTAATTGTATTCTGCTCTATCGCCTATGTCCTTATTATCCTTGCAGGAGATCGGATAAAAGAATACCTGGTTAATCGCTTCCCCAAGCTTAAAGGCTTTAACTTCACTTTTACCGCTTTACCGCTGTCTCTTATCATATTGACGGAAGCGGCTCTTGTGATCCTTCTCGGCCTTTACATCCCTTCGACAGTCCTCTCGGCATCTGCCTTGGAATTTGTCAATGCCTCCACAGGTCTGTTCAACTATTCGCTGCTTACTTATCCGCTGACGATCTATGCTGGTCTGCTGCTTCTCTGGCTCACGGTACTCTATTATTCATACGGCACCGGCGGCCGGCTATTAATAACCGTCATGCTGACCGCAGGTCTTATCTATTCAGTTGTTAACCAGTTCGTCTTCTCGAAGAGCTTCGGTGTCCTTTACACCGATCTTCAGTATGATGACCATGTGGAATACACCGTCCTTTATGCAGTGATAAATGCAGTCGCAGGCTTACTGATACTGGCAGTCATTCTGCTTCTACTTAAGAAAAAGCCCATAATACTTAAATACCTGGCCATCATAATCACAATCCCTTTGCTTGTATTAAGTCTCAGGAATATCAGTATTATCCGGGCCGACACAAAAGATGCGGAAACAGGCTTTGAAACTGCTGAATCTTACGAGGGGATCCTGCGGCTCAGCCGTACGGGCAACAATGTAGTGGTCTTTATGCTCGACCGTGCGATAGGAGGATATATCCCTTATATCTTCGATGAGAAGCCGGAGTTAATGGACCACTATCAGGGATTTGTCTATTACCCTAATACTGTCTCGCTCGGAAGATGTACTAATATTGGATCCCCTTGCTTGTTCGGCGGATATGACTATTCTCCGGATCAGATCAATCTGAGAACAAGGGAGTCTATACGACAGAAATATAACGAGGCTCTTCTCATGCTGCCCGCACTCTTCTCACAGAACGGATTTGATGTGACTGTCATCGATCCGCCGTATGCAGGATATTCAGAAAATCCCGATCTGTCTATATATGACGGATACGAGAATGTCGAGGCTTATTGCACAAGAGGTGTTTTCTCGGATGATTATATTTCTAACGAGCTTGATAATTACTCTTTCGATGATAAGCAAAGACGTAACTTCGTCATGTTCAGCATGTACAGAACATCACCGGTAGCAATGCGAAGATTTATCTATGATAACGGGGAATACATTTACAATGCTCAATCTGCAAACTACTCACGGACTCTTATTGACAATATATCGTCACTTAATCGTCTGACCTATATGACTTCGATCAGCAACGATATGGAAAACGGTTTTCTTCTCCTTCAGAATGCTACACCTCATAATCCTGTGGCTATTTCACCCCCTGATTATAATCTGAGGACAAATCGACTGTTTTCGAACACAGATTGTGAACCCTATTATCAGAACAGAGAACATAACGGAAGAACAATGCTTATCGAAGAGTATTACCAGTGGCAACACTACTGTATCAACATCGCCACATATGAGGAACTGGCAACATGGCTTGATTACTTAAGGGAAGAAGGCGTCTATGATAATACGAGGATCATACTGGTCTCAGATCACGGTTATTGGCTTGACCAATTCCCCGACCTGTTTCTTAACGATAGAATGGACCTCGAGAGATTCTGCCCTCTGCTGATGGTTAAAGACTTTAATTCTACGGGACCGTTCTCTGTAGATGATACATTCATGACCAATGCAGATGTACCTTCACTTGCCATGGAAGGACTGATCAATAATCCTATTAATCCTTTTACCGGCAATCCCATCACGACTGATGATAAGATTGACGGAGTGTATATTACGGATTCTTACAGTTGGCATCTTGATGACACCGACGGCAACGGATTCGACCTGTCAGGCTCGGATTGGCTGTTAGTCCGGGACAATATCTACGACCTTAACAACTGGCAGATCGTCTCAGAAGAAGAAGTCCTCGGCCGCTGATACAGCTTGAGTCTTCTGTCTTCAACTCATTTATCCTGCAAAAATCATAGGATAAAGCAGATGAGTACTGTTATAAGAACAGCGGGATAATTATCTCCCCGAACAACGATGCCAGCGCCAGGCCTACCGCCAGGAACGGAGCAAGTTTTATTTTCGATCTCTTACCGGCCTTCTTAAGTACAAGAAGGAATATACCGTAGAAGCCTGACATAAAGAGCCCTAAGAACGCGCCTGCAAGCGTGAGCCTCCAGCCGAGATATAACCCCGCCGCGGCCATAAGCTTGATGTCGCCGCCGCCGAACGCACCTTTGATCATAAGTGATACCAGAAGCATCGGAAAAGATATGCATACCGCGCCTATAAGGCGTGATATAAGGCCATCCACGGAGAACCCCTCCATCAGAAGCAGATGAACTATCCCGAGGGCGGCAATTACAACAACCAGCAGATCCGGTACGATACCGGCATTGATATCGGCACAGGCACAAGCCGTAAGAAGCAGCAGAAATATTGCCGCGAAGACACCGGCAGCCGTGAACCCGCGCACAAAGAACGCCGAGAATAAAGCAACCGCCGCGAAGATGTAAAACACCGGCGACGGTATGCTCTTAAGATCGTCAATAAGACCGGAAGATGACTTAGTCGTCATTGTAGGCTACACGCTCTAATTCTTCCATCGATGTGATGCCCTGTTCTACCAGAATCTCAGCAGCCATTCTCAGAGTCTTCATGCCCTGATTCTTTATCGCATACTGCTTCATATCTTCAGCTTCGGCACCTTCTGCAATCATCTTACGCATTGGTTTATCAACCACAAGGACTTCATGTATAGCCGTACGTCCAAGATATCCTGAGTTGTGGCACTGCCCACAGCCTGCGCCCTTCTTGGCATTAGGTATATCGTGTCCGAGGAAGTCTATCTGTCTTTGTGACAGAGGCTCCGGCTTGGCACAATAAGGACATACCTTACGCATAAGTCTCTGTGCTACAACACCGACAAGAGCAGACGAGAGCATATAAGGCTCAGCTCCGATATCAATAAGTCTGACGATAGTCGAAGCTGCATCGTTAGTGTGGAGTGTCGATAATACTAGGTGTCCGGTTACAGCAGCTCTGATAGAGATAGACGCCGTCTCCGCATCTCGGGTCTCACCTACCATGATAACGTCAGGGTCCTGACGCATGAGAGCACGAAGTCCAACTTCGAACGTAAGTCCCGCTGTCGGATGAACCTGCACTTGATTAAGTCTTGGCAAGTTCTTCTCGACAGGATCCTCGATAGTACTGATGTTGATAGGCTTCTGTGATAAAGCGCCCAACGCATTATAAAGCGTGGTCGACTTACCGGAACCCGTAGGACCTGTGATGTATATCAGACCATTCGGCGACATAAGCATCTTCATAAACTTTTCGTAGCACTCCGGTGTCATACCGAAAGTCGAGTTGTTGTCAATGTTAACCGCTGACATGATAAGTCTCATTACGACCTTCTCGCCGAATACGGTAGGAATTACATTTACACGTATATTAACAATCTGCCCCTGAATTCTTACACGGAAGTGACCGTCCTGAGGGATACGTCGCTCGGCGATATCCATGTCACCCATGATCTTGATACGGGCAACAAGCGAGTCCTGAACATTCTTCTGCAGTGTGATGTAGTCAATGAGCGTACCGTCGATACGCATTCTTACCATAACATTCGTCTCGAAAGGCTCGATATGAACATCGGATGCATTATCCTGGAACGCCTTATCGAGAAGTGAGTTAACGAGGTTGATGATAGGAGCATCGTCGGCACCGGCTGAAGTATCAATGATGAGTTCATCTACATTCATACCCGCCGTGTTAGCGTTCGCATTCTCAGCAGCCATTCGGGCCTTGATTCCTGAGTACTGATAATTGATCGCATCCTTAAGGGGCTGCTCCTGGGCAAGCACAGTCCTTACGGGCATACCAACAGTCTGTCTTATATCCTCGATAGCATAGAGATTAAGGGGATCGTTAACGGCAAGTATTACTTCACCGTTAGCCTGACCTATCGGAAGCATCACATACTGCTCAGCAAGCTGCTTAGGAATAAGCTTAACCGTCTCTACATCTATCGGTTCTGCTGTAATATCAATAAGTTGCAGATCAAGTCTGCCGGCAAGAGCCGAGAGCATCTGTACTTCAGTAACGTAACCCAGATCAAGGAGTACCTGACCTATTCTCTTACCGCCGGATTCTTTCTGGATGCCCAGTGCCTCTTTAAGCTGGTCGTCGGTAATATACCCGGCCTGAACCATCAGATCTCCTATACGGATCTTGGAATTGTCTGCCATTTATTAACCCTCCGCTTCAGCGGCTTCTACTGCCGCAGAGACTGCTTCATCATAATCGGTAACATCCGTCATATACAGGCGGAGATCAACCTGAAGTCTTACCATGCCTGACTCCACGAGAGTGGACGTGCCTGACTCCTCATCGACCTGGGTAACCATAACCTCTTCGAGCCAGTTGAATCCGGTAATACGTACGGAAGGATTCGTGCACAGATCATCGATAAGGGCCTGGCAGACTGCTTCATCTCCCGACATAACGAGAGTAACATCAGCTGCACAGACGCCCGAGGACTCTGTAGATCCCGCTGAATTCCTCGCCTCGCTGTAAGGAACCATCAGGCTCTCTACATTGCTTGATGTTGCCGAAGCGGCGAAACTGTTTGAAGAAGAATCATCATCTTCCGAATCGGACGTATCATCGGTACTTATTTCGATGGGTGTAGGAGTAGGAGCAGCCCGCCTTGTCGCAGAACGTGTCATGCCCAGTTCCGAGAAACTGTAAGGAACCTCTGCGATGGTTCCCTCAGGCATCGATATAACAAGATCCTCCGGGAATAATCCGAAGCTTAGGACATAGCTCGTCATCATGCGGTCTATCTCCGAGCTCGTCATGACCTCATAGAAGTCATCAGTAGAGGCATAAAGATCAGTGGTTACCGAATCGAATATAGCCTCGGCGCTTGCCAGATTCATTATCTTGCCCTTGTACTGCGCCTGGGTGATGCTTGCCTGCTCGATATCCTCATTAAGAGAACTGATGCTCGTGACGGCAGGCTTGATCGCATACCATGCGAATACGAACATAAGACCTGCGAAAAGCACTACCGCGATGGTTATCTTATCCTTAGCACTGAGGTTGGTCTCGAACTTAGCCATATCAGTTCACCTCCCCTTCCGTCGCCTGCGCTCTTTCGGCCAGAATGCAGGTAACATGGATCTGCCAATATGTTCCGTCATCCGAGAGTTCATATCCCGTGTAGTCGACATTATAGAAGACATCGAGCGCCATCAGGTCCGCGATGAACATATTGATATCATCAACTATCGGCGATGATGCTGTGATGTTGAATACGCCGTTAGATGCACTGTAAGAATTGAACTGTATCTGCACATCATGCGCGGCAGCTGCAGTCAGGATCTTATTGTTAATGGAAGAATCCGGCAGAGGATACGTATTGATATACTCCTCCAGCTGATCCGCACCGCCCTGGATGGTTCCTATCTCACCCATATTGTCGTGCATGGCATCATACTCAGCAACCTGAGCAATGATAGCAGGGTTGTCGATGTAATCCTGGATCTCCTTAAGCTCGGCCTTCTTGGCAGCCTTAATGGCCGTAAGCACGCCGAAAGCGATAAGCCCGAGGACAAATATACCCGCGAAAGGCAGTATCAGCTTCTTGATCCCGCTCGAAGATGAAGCCTTATCCTTACTCTGCTTCGAAGCCTTGAGAATCGGAAGCTTCTCATCTATCTTCTTAAGTCCCGCTATGGGATAAACAAAGAACGGGAAAGCTGACTGGGAATCAGATATAGTCGTGCCCTGCGGCGGCATCATCAAGGATATATCAACTTCGCTGTCGATATTAAGGATATCGTTGGCAAGAGAGCTGACCTGCGGCTGCGTGATACCGGCAAAGAGCACGTCCTTGACCGATCCTTCAAGCCTCTGAGCAGACATGAACTGTCTGATGGAAGATACCGACGCATAGATCTCACGAGCAAACTCCGGCGTTCCCGGCTGTGCGAAAACACGGGACGTGGAATCATAATAGAACTTGCCATCATAGAAGAAGATAGTAACCAGCGAATTACCATCAAGAATCATGTAGATAATGTTCTTACCGGACGACTGCTTGGTAAATAACTGTGTAACTATCTGGACACCGTTATGCATCGACTTAAGCTTAAGTCCCGCCTTATCAAATATATCAACGTAAGTACTTACAAACTCGGCATCAGCCGTCTCATATACAATCTGATTAGTCTTAGTCTTATTATTCTTCGATACGATGTACCATCCGGTAACCGGATTCTGAAATCTTCCATATTCGGTATCGGCCGTCTCACGAGAAATATACTCCGTTGTCTTCTTATCAGGCAGAATCGGAGCATCTATTCTGTTAGCTCTAAGCTGCGGACTGTTAAGTATAAGAGTTACCTCAGATTTGGGTATCTTATTGGTCTGCCATGCGGTTTTAATCGTCTCAATAACCGTATCCTTATCCATGACAACGCCGTTAAGGACGGCGCCTTCAGGCAAAGGTGCAGAAAACAGCTTGCTAACCTTAACGCCGTTTCCGGCTGCGGAACCCACCGCTATCTGTATGTTGGTATTTGACAGAAATACTACTTCAGACATCTATGTGTTCTTCCTTTCTTACGAACCTGCACCGATTGTCGAGTAGGATCCGTAAATGGGCTGGATAATCGATATCATTATAAACCCTACTACGACAGCCATGACTACTATCATTACAGGCTCAATATATGAAGTCAGGCTTACAAGTGCCTGCTTGGAATAGAAATCAAGATCATTGGCAACAGACTCAAGCATAGTACCGAGCTGACCCGTCTCCTCACCTACCTTAATAGTAGAAGGTAGCTTACTTACGAATCCGTCTACCTGCTGAAGAGCACTCGACATAGGCGAACCGCCCAATACCTGTCTCTCCACGTCATCGAACTGCTTCTCTATATACTTGTTGCCGATAGTTCCCTTGGATATCTGAATGCAGCTGTAGATCGGAATACCCGAGGAATAAAGAGAACTCATCGTACGTGCAAATCTGGCAGAATAGATAACCTTAAGAAGCTTTCCCCACTTACCTTTACACTTAATAACGTCAAAATAGTAAGTAACTATCGGAATCTTAATGATCATCTTACCAAATATGACAAACAGAGCGACAAAGACAGCGAGTATATACCACTTTTTAGCGACAAAATCTGAAATCCCCATAAGAATTCTTGTCGTAATAGGAATCTCCGGCAAAGTCGCGAACATCTCCTCAAACTGCGGGAGAACATAGCCAAACAATATCGCTACTACAATGACGATAAGTCCACTCAAGATCTTAGGGTACGTCATGGAACTCTTTACCGTTGCTTCAAGCTGAGCTTCATTCGTGTACTGATCGGCAAGTCTGAGACATGTGGTATCAAGTGTACCTGACGTCTCTGCCGCACGTATCATGTATACAAGAAGCGGAGGGAATGCAGGATCAAGTTCCTCCATCGCATTGGACATTGCAACACCCTGTACCACACGGTCACGAAGACGGATAAAGAGTTGTCTCTCATATGGGGTGATGGACTCATCATAAGACAAAATCTCGATAGCCTTAACAAGAGTAACACCGGCTTTGGTCAGAGTTCCGAGCTGACGGCAGAAATCCGCAAGCTTCGTCTTCTTTAAAGGCTTCAGAGCGATCTGTTTGGAAACCGGCTTGACCTCAAGCACCAAAAGACCTGCATCATGAAAGCGCCTCTGCAGATCTACCGGATCTGCAGCCTCGGCCTTACCCTTAACAATCTTTCCTTTACTGTCTTGTGCCCGATACTTATATTCCGGCATCAGTCTAGTCCTAACCTTTCATCACTCATCTTCAAACGTCAATATCTCGAACGAGTAGTAGACATGAAAGTCTCCTTCCACGCCCGCTGAATAACCTGTTCCTGCGCCGTGATCTGTATAAATAACTCTGTACAGACCTTTATGGTACTCAAACTGCACAGGAGTATTGTTGATATCATCCCATGCGTAGAGTATCACATCGCCCGTCCTTGTTGACATCGAAGCTATTCGTTCAGCTGCGCCTTCGGTAAGTCCGTCAACACGACTAGGATCGTAGATAGAGCCTTGATAGCCGTAGTATTCTGTTCCAACTGCCCTAAGTGCCCTTCTAACATCACGCGCTTCTTTATATGCCTGTCTCGCCCCAGTATCTATTGCAGCCCAGAAAGCAAGAGCTGCAATAAGCAAGAGACCGACAAGAATCAGCAGAGCCGTCTTCAACGCTTGGCTCAATGGGCTTCTTCTATAGAACTGTGTGCCCTCTACGAACACTTCATTGGGTTTGTCGCCCGACACTGATCTTCCCCCCTGCCTTCTTACTTCAGCGTACAGTATGGCATGAAAGCATATATATAATTAAATATAGGCTCGCTATTTATGAGTGTCAAATAAATTTATTGTTAAGAACATGACCATAATGTTACGCATAAAAAGAGGGGCATTACCGCCCCTCTTTCTAATACTTCAACTTAAACTCCCCTTAATCATAATGAGCGAAGATGGTAGTATCACCGCTTATAGGCGTAGCGAAGTCAAACTCTGCTGCCCCCTCTTCATCGGATACAAACCATCCTAGGAAGTTGTGCCCCTCCCAGACAGGATCAGTATCAGGTCTGGTTGCTGTACCGCCTTCACCAACGACCTGGCTATCGATAGGAGATCCTTCGCCCGTATAGAACGTTACTGTACATGCAGGGACCCACTTCGCAAACAACGAGAAGTCTTCCAATACCGGCATATTAAAGAGGTATTGGCTCGTACAGCCCGGATCTGTAAACCATCCGCCGAAGACATATCCTTCAAGCGTCGGATCAGCAGGAGGTGTCGCTATCGTTCCTTCATCAACCGTCAATGGTTCAACAGAACTGCCCTCACCCGTTACGAACGTAATCGTATGTGTCTTGATCCACTTGGCATACAGAGTAAAGTCACCCGTTACTGAATCATTGAAGTTATATTCAATGGTGCAACCGGGGTTAGTAAACCAACCATGGAATGAGAATCCATCTCTTAAAGGATCCGCAGGTCTTGTGACACGCTCACCATCTCTTACCACTGCATCATCTATAACTGTACCACCATTCGAATTGAATATTACCGTATGTCTCAATACAATCTCATAACTTCCGGTTGCAGTACCTGTATAGTTATTGATACCCGTAATTGTTACCGTTACCCAGCCGGGGTTAGTAACATCAGCAGGGTAGGATATGCGATAATCACTATTCGGATTAAGAGTGGTCTCACCCAGCATTACCGTTACCGAAGTAGGATACTTAGCACTGCCGTCATATGTCTGATCCTCGGGCACTACCGTTACAACAGCTTCTCCTATATCTGCAGGAGAGATCGTAAACTCGACCGACTTATCTACCGGAGCAGAATAGTTAGTTGTCGCATCTACAAATGCTCTCATGTAGTATGTGCCTGCATTTGCCGTCGTGATATCGGGAACAAGCTGAGTGAGAGCAGCATCTCTGTAGTACTCATACTGAACTGTTCCGAACTTAGCACTTCCAACAGGAGTGCTGACAGTGCCGCCATATGTCCAACCGTTGATCGAAGGTTCAACCTCCCAGCTGTTGGTCGCTCTCTGGATTGAGAACGTGACAGTCTTACTCTTTCCGTAGCGATTAACACCCTGGATTATAATCTGAGCCGTATGGTCACCTGCATCAACATTATCCAGATAAGTGAGCACGTAGTCCTTGTCCTGACCTTCCTCAAGCGTTCGTCCGTCAAGTCTGACGATGACTTCAGAAGGCGTTAACGGTGATCCTGTATAGACGAGATCATCAACACCAACAAGGGTTACGTCAGCATCGCCTATATCTCTTCCGATGATATGGAACGTAACCTGTGTCGTTGCAGTATCAGTATAATTACCCATACCGACAACAGTAACTACTACATCACCGATATTGGTGTGATCACCTTCACGGTCGTAAGTCAGATAATAATCCGTGTTAAGAACAAGCTCATTAGTACCAAGCGTGACGGTAATGTCCGGAACTATCGGAGCACCGGTGTACTCGTACTCATCTACGTTAAGTGTTACTCCGGCATCTACGACACTTGCCTCGTTTATGGTTACCTCTACGCTTACTACACCGACATAACGGCTGGTGCTTAAAGCAGCAATAACTACCGTTGCTTTACCGACACCGTGATAATCGGGATAAGACAATGTATAATCCTCACCCCATACGAGAGTTGTTCCATCTACCACCACATTAATATAATCGTGCAGGTCCAAAGTGTCTCCGGGATATTCAAATTCCGCGACACCGCCTACGAAAGACACATCTCCCGCAGTAATAGGAACACCGTTTACAGGCAGAGGCCAGTCTCCGTAATGCATGCTGCTGATAACAGGCTTCATCGGATATCTCGAGCCCTGCAATGCACCGTCGAACGGAACCGCCGTATAAGTGCTCGTTCCTCCGCTGATAGCACTGTAATCGCTTGCATAACTGATCTGTGAAGCCGCCAAAGTACTATCTTCCACACCGCCTACAAGTGATATTCCCGAAGCAGTGTTAATGAACGACAACGCCTTATTGCTGTTACTGAATACAGAAGGATCTGCAGAACCGGCAAATACTCCGGTAGAAGCGAACAACTGTCCTGTTACCAGACCGGTACTGTAAGAACCCTTAATGCTGGAGCCCGCTGCCGCAGAACCGATAAAACCTCCGACATTGGCGCCAGATCCGCTTACCGATGCAGTAGTATAGCAGTTATCTATTACAGCAGCTCCAGTCGTCGCACCGGCAAATCCTCCGACATTACCTGCGCCGTTGACATTACCGCTGCTCTGACCGCTGATATACTGTCCCTCATATGTATGACCGCCGACATAAGACTTTGAGATTGTTCCTGTTGCTATTCTTCCTACAAAACCGCCTGTGAAAGCGCCCCTCGAAGATATCAGATCCGTTGCATAACAACTCTCGATAGTTCCTGCCGTAACGTCACCGACGAATCCACCGGACATCGCATTGGAGCCGGTAGCACTGATAGTGCCGTCAGCATGACCGAACTTTATAGTACCGTTATCAAGTCTTCCGACAAAGCCGCCGATACATGCATTGCCATCTGCCGTGAGGCTCGCATTAGCATATACATTATTAGTATTGTTCGAATCGATCGTACCGTTGACCATAACGCCGATAGCACCGCCGACATTAGAGACTGCGGAATAGATTGATACAGGATTAGTGGTGTTAGAAGTATCATTCGGATTGTCAGCGTTATAATACGGAGCAACTTCAATTCTTGCCGAATTATTAAACGCTGCATAACATCTTCCGAATGCTCCGCCGACACCGCCGTTGATTATAGGCAGATCACTAACCGGATCCGTGCCGCCTGCATAGATTCTGGAGGTAGCATCAGACCTTACTCTGACAGGAACATAGATCCTCGAATCCATGTAACTTCCCGTTCCTGTACGTACATATCCGATAGCTCCGCCTGCATCGTAGCAGATGGAAGGATATATAGTACCATCACCGGGATTACCGTTGCCGGTAATATCACCGATATTCGTATGGTTCTTTAATGTGATGTTAACTTCACCGTTGTAGTACCATGCACAGTTAAAGCTGCCGAATACACCGCCGACCTGAGATCTTCCGTTAATATTCGCATTATCAAGATTAACATTGATAATCGCATGAATACCCTTGTTGGCGTCTTTTCCGCCGTTCTGTGAATCAAGTCTTCCGCAGAAGCCGCCTACTTCACTTCCGGCACTGTAAACGAATGATACGTTATTTACATTGTAAGTAACTCTCAGATCATAAGTGCCGCCGCTCTTGTGATTATAGTCGTTCGCATTGTTATTTCCGATTCCTCCGTGACCTGCATATCCGCTGCCTATCCAACCGCCAATGCAGTTAGATCCGTTAGTAGATACTACACAAAGCCTCGGTCCGCCCTCAGCTACGGATATCTTAGACAGACAAACATTCTGCTGATAGCCGGGAACACCGATCTGTCCGATGATACCGCCGACAGATCGTCCGCCGGCAGCCATAAGAACCGCATGATCGAAAGTCAGATTAGGATATCCGGGAACATTTACGTTAGTAGTTCCGGCTGCACCGTTGATATGAGCAACACCACCGGTTCCGCTGAGAACAACCTCGAATACACGTCCATCAACGAACTGTCCGATTACGCCTCCTACACAAGCATCGTTGTCAGGATCTGAACCTGTAGTAGGCTCGAAGAGTGAAGCCGCATTGATAGTACCTTCGACTCTTAATACAGCAGCCGATCTGTAATTAACTCCATCGCCCCACTTATCGCCGATCTGACCGATTGCTCCGCCGACTCTTGTAGTTCCTTCAAGAGCCAGATCTGCAGAGATTGTCGCGTATACAGAAGCTATACATCCATAACCGCCTGTTCTGTTTGCTACCTTATCACCGGTAACATTCTGCTGGGCTGAAGCAAATCCTACAGCTCCTCCTACACGCTGAACACCGATTACACGGGATGCACCTGTTACAGATGAGTTGATAAGATCGATATTACAGAAAGTAAGACCCAGCGCTCCGCCGACATTGTCTTTACCCTGAACTCGAGCTTCGCCCTGAAGTGTAACCTGAATCTCACCTATCAGATAAGAAGTTCTGTCAGAATTGCAATATCCTATCGCTCCTCCGACGTTATTACCGTAAGAATCTCTGCTGCCTTCATTCAAGTTATTTAAAATGTGTCCGCTAATAGTACAGACTATCTTGGCGATACTTGACTGGTTATAACCGATTGCTCCGCCGATATTTGCATCTGTAACATTGGCATTTCCGGCTACGGTACCGTTCTCCGATACAGTAACAGTGACTGTATTTAAGTTACCGGAATTATCACCGATGGCTCCACCGACGTTGTGATGACCGGATACGGATCCGGACATCGTAACGTTAATGATTCCGTTACGGACCATATTCTTTCCGATAGCTCCGCCGGCATTCTTACCCAATGTAGTAACTGTCGATGCACCCAGGTGAACTGTTATAGGGAAAGCAATATTCGTATAACCGCCGGGTTCTACCGTACCTTCATATATTCCGATAGCTCCACCGACATTTGCTTCATTTCCGGAGGCGACATTGCTTCTGATCGTCCAAGGAGAAAGGCTGAAATCAACAGTTATTCCGCTGTCCGTATAGACATTATCCTTGGCGTTAAGAAGCCTTCCGATAGCTCCGCCGACGTTTTTCTGTCCATCAATATATGAACCTCCGTCAGCAGAACCCGCTACCGCCACGACTGTGATACGTCCGCCGAATTCAGCTCCATTGGTCTCCATCATTCCGATCGCACCGCCGACACAATCACCGGATCCATGCACATGAGAAGCCGGGTGCAGATAGACGCTCAGATTAATAAGAAGGTTATATGCCTGGATATTCTTATTACGCAGATTATCTATATCATTGTTGTTGCTGGTAGTCGGTCTGAGCTTTCCTATAGCTCCTCCTACCTCGGTGCGGCCGTCAACTTTGATTATCAACTTATCAGTTGCACTCTGCACAGGAGTTTTGATGATCGTACTGATATTGACGTTGCATCTCATAAGACCTACGGCACCGCCGACAGAGTCGAGACCGTTTACAGTAAGAGTAGGAGCAGAACCGTCACCTTCCAGTAAAATCTGACCGCCGGTACCTGTTCCGAGGATGTATATGTCACCGCATACACCGCCTACGAGAGACCCCGATCCTGATACTGTAGAAGAAGCTCTTACTATTGTCTTAACTATCGCATTATCCTGGAAGTTCGACAGACGTCCTGCTGCACCTCCGATAAAATCAGTACCCGTAATGGTAGCACCGTAAAGGATCGACTGCACATTTCCGTAATTGGCATAGGTCATTCTTCCTACAGCTCCGCCTACGAACTGGGCAGAACCCTTGATAGTTCCGTAGTTCACGGCATAGATCGCACCATGGTTGGCAGGAGCATTACCTATGGCTCCGCCGACGTGATATACACCGGATATAGTTCCGTGATTCTCCGCGAAAACTACCGTACCTGCGGGAAGATTGGTATTTCCGTTCGTTCTGTCATTACCCATTCCGCCGATAGCACCGCCGGCGCCGTTCGCGTTGCCCTGGTTGCTGCCGACACTGTAGATCCTGGAATTCGTTCCGTTATAGGCGTCGATTATAAACTTGGCCACGACGGCGTCGGATGCACCGCCGAGTGCGCCGCCTGCGCCCTGACCGTTACCGGTTCCTCTTGCCATGATCTTACCGTCATTATCCGCATTGATGGCAAATACTCTGCCTGTAGCACTTCCGGAGATATAACCAATGGCACCGCCGGAACGGATCGGACCTGAAGTAGTATTTGTTTCTGACCAATAACCGATAACAGAATTGCTTCCGTTATTGACCTCGATATACATCTTGCCGATCGTACAGTTCACATCTTCACCAACGGCTCCGCCGACATTGATATTTCTGGCAATACTCGGAGCTATGATCGAACCGTTATTGATTACTCTTATGCTCGCATTAGCGCCTGTGCATGCATTGAACTTGCCGACAGCACCTCCGACAGGACGTGAATCATTACCATCACCGCTGTCTACCTTAAGGATAAGAGCGCCTGCAGGAAGATTAACGTCGATATCGAAGTCATCACCGTCAAGCTCAGGGAATATCGGCTGTCCTGTGATAGGATCGTAACTTACATCATCTTCTGAGAAATCATAAGCACCGGGATAGCACAGAGAATGATTCTCGAACCAGCCGATTGCACCTCCGACCTGGCCCTGACCTGCAACTACGCAGCTCATAGTCGCTCCAAGGTGGCTCTCAGCGGGCAGCGTATACTCGCATCTTGTATTCTGAACAGGATTGCCGTTTACTACAAGCCTTGCTGCAGTCTCAGCCTTATCATCACCAATGATTCCGCCGACACTGTTGTTACCGCCTGCTACGACAAAAGCTCCTCTTAATTCGATAACTCCGTATGTAGACTCAGTACCGCTGCTTCTACCGTCATTACGGCCGATAACGCCTCCGGTAATATAGTTGGAAAGATCCCAGTAATTACCGCCCAATACGATCGAGTTGTTCATGCGGATTACATTCTCGGAAGCTTCAGCATCTCTGTCGCCTACCCATCCGCAGTTATAACCAACGAGTCCGCCAACACGGTTGTTAGAAGTATTAGTGAGTGCCATCGTATTACCGGTAGTGATAGTAACTGTTTGACCGGGATTTATCTTGTTGGTAGCTGCATACGCTGCTCCGGAAGAATAATCACTTAACGATCCGTCAGGAACACTCGTCATGATCAGGTTAAGGTTATTAGTATAAATATTAGAAATATGACCGTAATTTAAGCAAACCAGACCGTAACCACTATCGGTTCCGTTTCTGAACGAGTTCGCACGCATCTGTACGTTGTTGATCGAATAGATCCTGCCTTCAGTGGATGACATCGATGTCAGAATCTGTAAGCCTGTATCCTTGTTACCAAACTTATTAATCGCAGGGAAAGAAACGACACAGATGTTGCCGTTAACTACAGGAGTACGGTATCTTACACCCGCATATCCTGCAGCCTCTCTGTCGGCAGCAGCTCTGTTATGCGACATATACACGCGGACTTCGCTGACAGGAGTAAGTCCATCTTTACCTACATACCAATTAAGATCTCGAACTATCCTATAAGTTATAGTGTTCGTGCTGGCGACAACACGCAGGTTATACAGATGCCTGAAAGCAGTAATTACGGCATTCTTCTCAGTAGAAGTAAACTTGGTTCCGGCAATAGTCTGACCCGTCGATCCTTCTGAACTCTGACTGTAAATATAATCTCCGAACAGCGTATTAACAACGCACATTCCGGTAACTGTCTCACCATCGTCATTCTCCGTATCAGCAACATCGTAACGTGCCATATGGGGACTAACGGTATAGTAATACGTAGGGTGACTGTTAAGTGTCCTAACATCCGTGAAGTATACGGGATCATCGATAGCTCTTGCCGCATATGTGGCAGAGATCGTCTGTGTGCTTGCCTGAGTCTCTCCCTCCTGGACATTTGAGAAAGTACCCGTCAGGATAGCATAGATATTGCGGGGAGTAGATTCGAACAATCTCTCGGCATTATAACGGTAGATATTATTACCGCCTGTATACATCTCGTCTGACCTTATCATCATGCAGTCAAGCGACAGTCTGTATTCGTAGTAACCAACATCCTTGTCAGGACAACCTGTTCTTCCGTCACCCGTAACCCAAGTTACCGTAATCGGGAATCTGAATGTCCTTGCATTATTCGTTCCGATCTTGACACTTACATCTATCAATCCGTCATAGGATGTTCTTGTAATGTCATAGAGATTATTTACACGCTCGTATGTAATCTCCGGTGTTCTTCCCGAAGATATGGTGTTATATCTGAGATTCGTCAAAGCCGAATCAGTGATAGTAAGAACAACGTCACTGTAATTGGCAAGATTGCCGAGATCCTGATTGAAGGGAGACGTCGTCTGTGCCTTTAACGTGATAGTGAGATTCTCATCGTGATCATCATGGCGCTGTCCGTCGAAGTCGAAGATTGCCCACGAAACATCCAGAGTCTCACCGTTACGAAGATTGAACAGATAACCGGCACTGCTGGCATTAGGATCGACTGTAGGTCCGACGATATGGCCGTCGAGCTCATATGTCATAGGCTGAGGAAGGAATACTGATGTAACCTGAGGCTTGGCAGTATGCTCTGTTCCGTCAAAATAACCTACGTAGCTTGTAGTGTATCTGTACGAATCATCTCTGTTAGGAAGACCGTCGTCTTCTGCGGCACCTGCCCTGCAGAGCTCATCCCATCCTGTTACCGCCGAATTCTGCAAGCTGTAGAAAGCAGATACGACTCTTGCTGAATAGATTCTGTTCTGATTAGCATCGCATGTAAGGCTGATATCGAACTCGACGGATATAGTTCCTTCGAAGATCGTCTGGTCGTAGAAATAACTAGCCAACAACCCTCTCAGCGCGACACTCTCAGCACTGGAGCTTCCATCACCGGGATTATATGTAAGGTGTACTCTCTTGCTGATGGACTCATTCGGCTGATCGAGGCTGTTACGCTCTGCTGTGCTGAAGTCCGTGATGCCTGTAAGCTGGGAATCATCAATAAGGGCATTAACCCAGTCGTTGATCGTGCCGTTGGCCATCATCTGGGACATCGCAGTCTGTGCGGTCTGGTATACAGTGATCGCACTCTGCTCATTCTGATCGAATCTTGAACGTCTGATATATCCTACTGCGCTTCCGATACCGATAGCAGCGAGGATAGCGAGGATTGTGAGGACGACAATAAGCTCAGCTAAAGTGAAGCCGCGGCGTGCGCGTCTTACCTCAGCAAAAGAAGTTGTTTTCTTCGTAAGCCTCATTGCCCCTCCCAGGATTGTCCATGTGAAGACACTTATCCACACTAGGACACACTAGTCTATTATTAACTTCACTATAGACGCGGGGGTATGAGCAGTCAAATAAATTCTTTATTAAAAATATGACCAAACTATTACAGCAAAATCCCATATAAGCTATATGAAACAGCCGTAAAACCTGGTATTTTACGCGTTAATCTCCTCATCACCGCCTGCAGGCTTGCTTTCAGAGGTCTCTGTTCCGGGCTTTGCCTTGAGCGCAGGCAGGTTCCAAAGGCCTCCGAGAGCCTCGACAACCATCGTTATACCGATGATGACCATGGCTGTTCTGATAGCGGAGAAAGGATTTACAAGGGTCAGCACGCCCATGCCGATCGCGAGGAGACCGACCAGGAACGATATCCACCACAGACTTCTGATGTGTCTGATGATAAAGATCGACTGAAATACATGATCTACGCCGATTATGAGGATCACAACACCGAAGATGATGTTGAAGAAGTTAAGGAGCGAGTCCGGCTTTACCAGGAGATAGACACCGAGCGCCATCAGAAGAACGCCTGTCACGATTGCCGGAACATCAACATGTCCCTTACTCTTGCCGAGGAAGAACAATACCAGCTCGAATACACTGAAACCGATGATAACTATGGCGATAGCACGGGCCATGACCCTGGCAGCCTCGTCCGGCCATACGATAAAGGCCACACCTATAAGAAGGAGCAGCAAACTGGCAATTATCATGTGGTTACGTATTGATTTGATTCTCTCGGGACTCATGTGATACCTCCGTATAAGCGGTCTGGTTTTTTTGTATCATAAGCTCGAATTTACTTCAAGGAGGTAGGTTTTACAGCTTCCTTACAACGCCCGCAGCCCCGTCGACTTCGACCTCATCGCCCGTCTTAAGCAGCATCGTGGCGTTGCCGCACCCGACTACTGCAGGGATTCCGAACTCCCTGGCTACGATGGCGGCATGAGACAAAGGTGCTCCGATATCCGTGACAATGGCGGAAACCTTCGAGAACGCGGGCGTCCAGCCGACATTCGTCGCCGTCGTTACAAGAATGTCGCCCTGCTGTATCTGCCCTATATGATCGACACTGCTGATGACTACGACCTTTCCCCTGACCTTGCCGGAAGCACCGGCAAATCCCTTGATATCGCCCTCGGCCACAGGCTTCGGCGTCATGTCCTGAACATAGTAATCAGCCCTTCTGCCTGGGTCCTCCACCCACGCATCAGGCTCGAACCTGCCCACAACGATATTCGGGAAACTCGGGTACTCGAGGTACTTGTCGTAAGTCTGCCTTCTTCTCTTAAGCTTCTCCACAGGCATCTGCCCTTCACGCAAGCACTCGAAAAGCTCATCCCACATGAACATAAACACGTCGTCACCGAGCCCGTTAAGCTCTCCCACGCGCAGCAGGAATTCCCTGAAAACACAGAAGATATATACACCTTTGCTTCGAATCTCTTCCCTGAAAGCATTCGCCCCTGCGAAGCCTTTCACCTGCTTATCTATCCACTTACTCTTGCCCGGGTACTTCGCCTTGAACTCTGAAAGAGCCTCTTCATATGCCTTATTCTGGGCATCGAGCATCGCATACATATCGACTCCGCTCTTCTTTCTTTCCTCGATCACGTTATCCGGGAAAGAAGCGTCTTCATAGGGTCTCGGCTCCATCAACTCCATCTCGGACGGACTTCTGTGACCGCATATCTTCACATATTCTGTCTTGCTGAGCCTTCCGGCGATCACATCGTCGATCAGAAGCATCGGCTTCATGCTCTCGACAACCCCGAGACATCCGCCGCACAGGCGGTCCGCCATCTGTTCTCCTGCTATCTTAGCGATCTTCTTCCGTGTGCCGAACAAAGGAACCATCTGGGTTCCGCAGACGCCCAGTATAGAAGCGAAACAATCCTTAACCTGCGGAAGCAACTCATTATCCCAGAGTCTCAGAAGCTCCTCATTGCTGTTAACTGCCCTGATCCGGCCTATCTTCGCCCTCGCTATATCAGGCAGGTCGCGCACCATCTCGCGCTTCTGCTTCTTCGTAAGCTTGCACTTCTCCTTCGGGAAGAAGAGTACCTTCATCGCCCCGAAGAATGCCTTCTTATCGAACGGAGATATGGGGACCTCGATCCCCTCAGGCACATTGCCCGCGAGTTCCTTCATGCCTTCGTAAGCCTCTTCACGGCTCTTGCCGAATGCGACAGCGATCGAACACATGACCGAGATATTCATATATGCCTGACCGCAGATATTATCGAGCCAGTCAGGGAGCCCCAGCATCCCGTTGATCTTCTCAAGAACGCTGAAAGTCATAGGAGACACGGGCTTCATGAATATCTCGCCGACGTTCGTCCTCGTAAGGAGCTTATATCCCGACTTGGTGCCGTTGACTTCATAAGTCTCGGGATCAAGCCTTCTAAGCGTAGTGATCGGACGGGCCTGCAGGATGTAGACAACACCGCCGCTTACGGCCCACTCGATATCCATCGGCCTCCCGTAGAGACGGCGTATCTCCATACAGTACTTGCCGAGCTTCTTCGCGTATGGCGCGAACTCACCGGGGCCGCTGTACGCGTACTTTATAGCATTTATCCTGAATTCCTCGGCATTGGATGAGCCCGATACGAGCTGCTCTCCCTCACCGTGCACATAGTTGCCAACGAGCTCTTCATCCTTGCCCGTGATAACATCCGAAGTGAATACAACGCCCGCGAATTCGGGCTTCACGAACCTTTGAATGACCACGGCCACGCCCTCAGAGCTGTCTGCATATGCCTTCACGCGGTCGCTGTCGGCAGAAGCCCGAACCGTCATTACAGCGTCCGGGATATCTTCAACCTTAACGTCAGTCACGGTCTCATACTGACCTGCGAAAGACGCATTCTCGCCGTCCTCGCTTATGGCAGAGGACCTGACGGCGTAAGTTACACTGGAGTCGAGTTTTTCGATATCGGAAGCGCTTAAAGTGTCCCCGGGAAGGAGCACGTAGCCTGCGGGGATCTTTATCTTCGTGTGCGTGAGAATGTGCGACAGCGAGCGTGCTTTGCCGCCTGCAAGGTGCAACTTATCTTCCGGGATTCTGTTTAACGGATATATCATGTGCCAAGTAGAAGATCGACCCTCATATCGATGTAGTGCTTAAGCTGCTCTTCGTCGTCGAGGTCGATGCCGAAGTCCCTTTTGATGTCTTCTTTACGGTAGATTATGAGCTGCATCATGGTCGAGAGCTCGTAAGCGATGAGTTTGCATTCAGCCTCGGTTTTACGGGCTCCGTAGTGTTTTTTAACATAGTTAAAACTGAAAGATTCCTGCCCCAAGTCCCTTTTAAACAAGACAAAACCCGTTATCGCCTGCGTGAACTTGTGATTCTGCACGAGACACTCGGCTACAGCGTAATGAAGCTTCTTCAGAACGTCCTTCGGGGGCAGATCCGAGTTG
>JAEEGL017229731.1_pt1 | contig 39267 bp, 23 predicted proteins | sample 9134231 | NCBI WGS metagenome assembly JAEEGL01 (sample SAMN16246548, study PRJNA631951) | gut metagenome | biome: gut microbiome; feature: rumen; material: fiber-attached | host: Bos | place: Iran: Karaj | collected 2018-10 | reverse complement strand
TGCTGATGTCGCGTCTGCTGGAGTTCCTGCTACGCCTGCTCAGCCAATACCGCAAAAGCAAGCTTGACGAAACCGGCAGCGACAATCAGGTAAGCACACGCTTCCACAGCGACCTCAAGCAGCATTTCCGCGAACACCGCGACGTGGGATTCTATGCCGAGCAGGCATGTCTGTCGACCAAGCATTTCAGCGCCGTCGTCAAGCAGGAGACGGGACATACCGCTGCCTACTGGATTCATCATCAAGTGGTTGTTGAGGCCAAGATGCTACTCCACATACGGCACGACCTCTCGGTGCAGGCCATCGCCGACTTGCTGGGCTTTGAAGACCAGGCCACCTTCAGCCGCTATTTCCGCCGCGAGACAGGCCTCTCCCCCACCGAATTCCGCACCAGTGACCATACTCCCAAACGATAGGACTGCCCACCGTAAGCACTAAGCCGCCAGAGCTTCCAGGCAAAGAAACTCATGAGAATTCAATAATTGCACTTACATCTTTGTCTATCGATAAAGAGACTATGATTACATCATCATACTTGTATATTGTAGGGACAAGCACGTCGCCCAGCTTGGCGGCGACACGGTATTCAACCCTCAGGCCTCTGACCTCGAAGCTTTCTGACAGCAGTTCCATCGCCACACGCACATAGTTGGCGTTGTTCATGTGACGGTTGTAGTCGATGTCGGCGCGCAGCACACGTACCGGCTCCAGCACTTCGCCACCCTCCTTGGGCAGGATGATGCGGCGGTCTTTGTAGTTCATCTCAAGCCGAGGCTCCATAGCCATCGAGGCGATGGTGGCATCGTCGACGCGCTTCAGTTTGCCGGCCGCCTTGTCGACGAAAGCCCCCATGCTCCACGTCTTGTAACAGGGCATCCCTTCGGCATCGTAGATGAAGGTGTTGCGGAAGCCGAACATAGGCTTCACCTCATAGACAGAGGTCGTCACCGTCAGCTCCTCCTTATATTCCGGCACACGTACCACCTCCACCTGACGGGTGGCCAGCAACTGCGCCATATTCTGCTCGGCGAAGTACTGCTTCACCATTGGCACCGAGTCAATCCACATCTCCGAGCAGTCCTGCATCATCTGAAGGGCGGAGTAGAGTTTCAGCCGCCCCTCGCTGTCGCAGCAGCTCGTCGTAACCTTATATTTCAAGCTGTACATATGTTTTTTTTCTGATCAAAGTCACTTGCCATACGCTTATCTTCACACATCGGCCTGTTTTTTGTTCGTTTTTTGCGGGAATAAGAGGACGAGAGCCGAGGCGGCGAGACCGTAGTACATGGGGTCGGCGGGCAGGTGCAGGAGGCCAGCGGCAAGCATGGCAGCGGTGCCGACAATCATGCCGGCGGTGACCTTCCGTGCACCGATGAGGCCAGGCAGCCACAAGGCGAAGCTCAAGGGGAGCAGCAGTGCCGCTGCCCGCAGGCCGAGCGAGAGGAAGCCGAGGTCGTTGATGAAGGTGCCCCGCATGAAGTGGGCCGCCACGATGCCGAGCAGGAGCAATAGGACGATGCTGAGGCGCGTCTGGGCCAGCTGCCCGAGGGGGAGCCTGCGTTTCAGGAGCGTCTGCAGGTTGCTGTATACATCGCGCGTCAATATGGTAGCGGCGCCCAACACGAGGCCGCTGCCGCAACCGAGAATGTTGATGAGCAGTGTGCCGAGGGCTATACCTCCGAGCCATGCGGGCATGTGGGCAAGGATAAAAGCGGGGAAAGCCTGAAGCGAGTTTTCGAGCACTCCCACGCCGAGAGGGAGGCTTTCGCCTGCCTGCTGCAGGGCGGCGGCTTCGGCGGCGGTGACATAGTGTCCGCGCATATACATGCCCACCAGCGTGCAGGCGGCACCGATGAGCGGTATCAGGGCGGCGCAATAGACGGCTCCACGCTGCGCCTTGCGCGTGGATGCCGCCGACCACACAGCCTGCGCGTAGGTCTGGGTGCACACCACACCGAGGGTCAGCGAGAGGCATCCGCCCAGGTCTTTGAGCGCCCCGCGGGCCAGGAAGGTACCATAGCGGCGGTGGATATCCTCGGCCGAGGAGATGCCGTTGAGGTCGGCCAACTGCGGCGACGAATAAATTGCCTCAATGCTTTCACGAATGCCTTCCAACCCGTGGCCCGCCTTCCACACGGCAATGCCGGCTGCCAGCGAGCTGATGTAGAGCAGCACCAGTTTGACGATGCCGCCGCTGCCGGCGCTACGTATGCCACCGACGAGCACCAAGGCGGCTATGAGCACGGCACCTACGGCCAGCGCCACCGTGGTGGAAAAGCCGAAGAGGCTCGATATCATGGCCGACGAGGAGAGCAGCTGCGAGGTGATGCTGATGAAGATGCCCACGAGGAAGAGGATGCTGCCCACCGTCTCGGCCCGGCGGCCGTACTGCCGGCGCACCACCTCCATGAGGGTCGTGCACCCGCTGTTGCGCAGCGGCTTGGCATAGAGCAATCCCAGCACCAAGGCGCCGAGGGCGGCACCGATGGTGAACCACCAGGCCGAGAGGCCGAACGAGAAGGCCAGCTGGGCGGTGCCGATGGTGCTCTGGCCTCCCACGAGGGTGCCCAGGATGGCGCCGCACACCATCCACGAACCCGAGCGTCCGCCGGTGGTGAAGCCCGCCGCGTCTTTTACGTGGCGGCCCGAAAGCAGGCTTACGGCCAGCAGCACGCCGACCGTGAGCAGTATTCCGATGATATGTACAGTAGTCAACATAGTCCAAAGAGTATAGGCGATATGTCTGTACTTAACGCATAAAGAATATTATTATTGCAATCCAGAAGCTCCATTTTCAAGTATAGCGGCCACAAAAACGGAACTTTTTTTTGCATATCGGCAAAAAAAACGTATATTTGCAAAAGAGACCGGTGGTGGCGACTATCCGCCAAACAGCTGACAGGGAGCAATTTCGGCCCATTGATGCTCGGTTGTTGTCCGCTTGTTGTCCGGTTGTTGTCCGCTTTATAAGCGGACAACAACCGGACAACAAGCGGACAACAAGCGGACAACAGTCGGAGTCAGGTCGGAGTCATCCCCTACCGGTCGGCCACCAACAACCAAAACAGAAAGGAGACAACATTATGGCAAAGACAACGGGGCTGCTGCTGGGCGGCAGCCTGAAGACGGCAGGAATCACCTTCTACCAGAAGCAGGGAAAGACTATTGCACGGTCGGCCCGCTCGATGGAACGGCGCAGCAACACGCGCGGCCAGTTCATACAGCGGCAGCGCATGCGCCACACCACCGCCCTGTGGCAGATGCTGAAAGGGTGCGACCCGATGTTCTACGGCGGCAAGAGCGCCTATGCGCGGTTCGCCACGCTGGCCAACCGGCTGCCGGCGGTATTCCTCCCCTGCCGCGGTCCCATGGGCGGGGCATCGCTGCTGATGCCCGACATACCGGTCAGCGACGGCTCGCTGCCGCACATCAAGCAGCATCTTGGCGAGGTGGACGGCACGGCGGCCCTCATCACCAACCTGAAGGCCTCGGAACTGGGCCGCAGCGAATCGCTGTGGCTCTACACCGCAGCGCAACGTGCCGACGGCGCCACACCGCATGTGCGGTTCGAGAAGGTGCGAAAAGTGGGCGCCAAAGAGTTTGTAAAGGTAGACGGATGCATAGCCCTGGTGGGCGAAGAGTTTGCCGACGAGACAAAGGGATGGGCGCTGGTGCGCGTAGATGGTACGTCGGCCACGGATGTGCGCCAATGCTCGTCACAGAGCATTGTCACCCGCTGCACCTACTGGCAGCAGTTTGCCACCGAAGAAGCCCTGCAGGAAGCCGCCCTCAGCTACGGCGGACTGACCTGAGGCAGTCATTGCTACGGGAGCCTGGCGTGTCGGCCAGGCTCCCGCAACAACAACCCGCTTAGCGGGCGTAGAGGGCCACAAGCGTCTCGTATTTCTCCTGCTTGCCGCTCTGCACGGCGGGTTCGCCCACCTGTTTGCCGTGTTGGTAGACCTGCTCGAAGGTGAGACGGCCTTCCTCGAACTCCTTGCCGAGGCCACTGTCGAACGAGGCATAGCGGCTGCGTTTCATAGCAGGCAGCTCGCTGTGTTCCAGCAGGTCGGCCGCGCTGAGCAAGGCACGTGCCATGGCGTCCATGCCGCTGATATGGGCAATGAAGATATCGTCGGGGTCGGTGCTGTTGCGGCGCAGCTTGGCGTCGAAGTTGGTGCCGCCGGTGGTGAAGCCGCCACCACGAATGATTTCCATCCAAGCCTGGGTCAGCTCGTAGTTGTCGATGGGGAACTGGTCGGTGTCCCATCCGTTCTGCATATCGCCTCGGTTGGCGTCGATGCTGCCAAGCATGCCGGCGTCGACGGCGCAGGCCAGCTCGTGCTCGAAGGTGTGGCCCGCAAGGGTGGCGTGGTTCACCTCGATATTGACCTTGAAGTCCTTGTCGAGTCCGTGGGCACGGAGGAATCCGATGACTGTCTCGGTGTCGACATCGTACTGGTGCTTCATGGGTTCCATGGGTTTTGGCTCGATGAGGAAGGTGCCGTTGAAGCCGTGGGCGCGGCCATAGTCGCGTGCGGTGCGGAGCATCATGGCCAGGTGTTCCTTCTCGCGGCGCTGGTCGGTGTTGAGGAGGCTCATATAGCCCTCGCGGCCACCCCAGAAGACATAGTTCTCGCCACCGAGCTTGATGGTGGCGTCGATGCTGTTTTTGATCTGCACCACGGCACGTGCCACCACGTCGAAGTCGGGGTTGGTGGCGGCGCCGTTCATATAGCGGCGGTGGCCGAAGACGTTGGCGGTGCCCCAGAGGCAGTGTATGTCGGGATACTGGCGCATCTTTTCGAGGGCATAGTCGGTGATGACGGCCATACGGCGCTCATATTCCTCCACCGTGGGGCCTTCCTCGACAAGGTCTACGTCGTGGAAACAGAAGTAGTGGATGCCGAGTTTGTCCATCAGCTCGAAGCCGGCATCCATCTTGTCCTTGGCACGCTGCAAGGGGTCAGCGGCGCGGTCCCACTCGTAAGAGCGGGTCTGACCGCCGAAGGGGTCGGCGCTGGCCTGACCCAGCGTGTGCCACCAGGCCATGGCGAAACGCAGCCAGTCTTTCATCTTGCGGCCCATCACAAGCATATCGGGCTGATAGTAGTGGAAGGCCATGACATTCTTCGAGGCAGTCCCTTCGAAGGGAATCTTGCCGATTTGGGGGAAGTATTCTTTCATGTTTGGTTTAAGGGGTAAGGTTTATGGTTTAAGGTTTAAAGTTTACGGTTTAAGGGGTATTATTGGAGCTCTCTGTTTAGGATTTCTTTCCAGCAGAGGTAGGCCTCGCTGACGGCGGGGTTGGGTTGCGGCTCGACCAGTGCGAGGCGGTTGAGCGAGGCAAAGGCTTCGCGAGGCGAGGCATAGATGCCCGCGCCGAGGCCGGCACCGCGAGCGGCGCCGACACTGCCGTCGGTGTCGTAGAGCCCTATGGAAGCCCCACTGAGGTCGGCAAGCGTCTGCCTGAAAAGCGGCGAGAGAAACATATTGGCCCGGCCGGCGTGGATGGTGGTGAACCTCTGGCTGCAGCCGGGAAGGCCTGATTCGGGACCGTTCATCGCCTCCATGCCATAGACGAAGGCAAAGGCTATGCCCTCCTGTGCGGCACGCAGCAGGTGGGCCTGGCCGTGGCGGTTGAGGTCGATGCCATGGATAGAGGCTCCGATATTGCGGTTGAGCAGCACCCGTTCGGCACCGTTGCCGAAGGAAACGACACAGAGTCCGTCGGCACCGGCCGGGGCCTGTGCGGCAAGGCGGTTGATATCATCGTAGGACGTGGCAGGGTCGGCCACCATGCGGCGCATCCAGGCATTCATGATACCGCAACCGTTGATGCAATGCATGAGACCCAGCTGGCCGTTGACATGGAGGAAGGTGTTTACCCTGGATTCCGAATTCATGACGACAGATGTTTTACGCCTATCCAGCACGCCGTATACCACGCCACTGGTGCCGGCAGTGGCAGCCACCTCGCCGGGGTCGAGGACGGCAAGCGAGAGGGCGTTGTTGGGCTGGTCGCCTGCACGGTAGGTGATGGGGATACCGGCAGGCAGACCCAGTTCGGCTGCCGCAAAGGACCCCACCCTGCCCTGCTCACCGAAGGTGGGCACGAGGGGTGGCAGGATATGACTTGGGAAGCCGAAGTGGTCCAGCATGCGGGTCGACAAGGCGTCGGCACCGAAGTCCCATAGCATCATCTCGCTGAGGCCGCAGGCTGTGGTAGCGGGGTCGGCACCGAGGCGCAACGCCAGCCAGTCGCCAGGCAGCATAACATAGCGTATACGGTCGAAGAGCGCCGGCTCGTGTTCCTTGACCCATGCCAGCTTGGCAGCGGTGAAATTGCCGGGTATAGGGGCATGGCTGCCATAGGGCACACCACGCGAGTCGCACCAGATGATAGCATCGCGCAGGGGCTGCAGGTCTTTGTCGAGGCAGACAAGGCCGTGCATCTGATAGCTTATGCCTATGGCGGCGATATCGTCGGCCACAATGCCACCTGAGACAATGGCACGTCCGAGGGCTTGTTTGAAGTAGTCCCACCAGTCGCAGGGCCTCTGCTCAGCCCAGCCGGGCTGCAGAGCCTTGATAGGAGCTTCGCTGGCGGGATAGGACGCGGCGGCGGCACAGCGGCCAGTTCCGGCCTCGACAAGCGAGACCTTGACACTGCTGCTGCCAAGATCTATGCCAAGCAGGTATCTCATTTCGCGGCCCCTTTCTTCCACATACGGCTCATATCCTCGAGGGTCTTGCCCTTGGTCTCGGGCACCAGACGCCACACAAAGAGGGCCGCCACCAGACACATCACGCCGTAGAGGCCATAGGTGAACCAATGACCGAAGTTGTCACCCGGGGCGAGGTGCATATTGAACATAGGCACAAAGGTGGAACTGACGGCAAAATTGAATATCCACTGGGCAGCCACGGCAATGGCCACGGCGGCGCCTCGGATAGTATTGGGGAATATCTCGGCTATGAGCACCCAGCAGATGGGGCCCCAGGAGAACATGAACGAAGCCGAGTAGAGCATGATGCTAAGCATGGTGACCAACTGCAAGCCAGGCGTGCCGAAGGTGAGCGCCACGCCGAAAGCGCCCAGCGCCATGCCCAGCGAACCGGCAATGAGCAACGGCTTGCGGCCCCAGCGCTCGACAGTGAAGATAGCCACCAGGGTGAAGAGTATGTTCACCACCCCCATCATCACAGTGTTGAACATCGGGTCGGTCATGCCCATGTCACCAAAGATACGCGGGGCATAGTAGAGCACGGCATTGATACCTACCACCTGCTGGAAGACGCTCAGCATCACACCTATGAACACCACCATCCAGCCATAGGCAAAGAGGCGCTCGCGACGCTCGGCGACAGTGCTCTTGATGTCGTCGAGTATTGTCTGTGCCTTGGTATGGCCGTTGATGCGTGTCAGGACATACAATGCGCGCTGGTCATTGCCTTTCATGGCGAGGTAGCGGGGCGATTCGGGAACGAAGCAAACCAACACCGCGAACAGGGCGGCTACAATGGCCTCGGAAGCGAACATATAGCGCCAACCAGCGGTGATGGTCCACGGGTCACTCCCCGGCATCACCTGACTGATGCCCTTGCCCACCGACTCGATGAGCGGGTTCTCGTGAGAACCAAGGATAAGGAAATTGACAAAATAGACCACCAGCTGGCCAAAAATGATGGCGAACTGGTTCCAGCTGACCAGCTGGCCGCGCTTGTCGGCAGGGGCTATCTCGCCGATATACATCGGGCAGATGGCACTTGCCAGGCCCACTCCCATGCCGCCTATGATACGGTAGAGGTTGAACGAGGCCAACAGCGCCATCGAGGGGTCGCGGTGCAAGAGGAAAGGGAACCCGGGCTGCGCCGAGCCAAGGGCCGACACGAAGAAGAGGATGCCAGCCACAAAAAGGGTCCGTTTACGTCCCAAGCGGTTGGCCATCCAGCCCGAGACAAGCGCGCCTATGACGCAGCCTATAAGAGCACTGCTGCAGGTGAGGCCGTGTATGAAATCGGTGTAACGGAACCCCTGGGCACCGAGGAAATAGGCCTGAAGTCCCTTCTCGGCGCCGGAGATGACAGCCGTGTCGTAGCCGAACAGCAGACCTCCCAATACAGCCACCAGCACAATGCCATAGAGGTAGCCTTTGTTGATTGATTGAGTGTCAGATTGCATGATTGCAAAAATGTTTTGTCGATGGTTTGAAATTGCAAAAATACGAAAAAAAAGAGACAAGTGACAATTAAGTATGATTAGTCACATGAAAGACAACGAAAAAAGGCTACCTGGAGAAAACTCCAAGTAGCCCAACCATAACCAAATAAATATGAAAAACTTTTTTCTCTCTTTTGGTTGATTCCAGCCCAACTTACTTACGCAGGCCAAGCTGTTTGACGATGGCACGGTAGCGCTCGATGTCGGTCTCTTTGAGGTAGTCGAGCATCTTGCGGCGCTTACCGACGAGCATCACGAGAGCTCGCTCGCTGACCTGGTCCTTCTTGTGCTGCTTCATGAGCTCGGTGAGGTGCTGGATACGATAGGTGAAGAGGGCAATCTGTCCTTCGGCGCTACCAGTGTCCTTTGCCGACTTGCCATACTGTGCGAAGATCTCTTCTTTCTTTTCTTTAGTCAGATACATAACGTGTTATGTTTATTTTTACTGTTTTTTGTTATTCCTAAATCGGCTGCAAAAATACGCACTTTTCGCAAACTGGCAAAATATTTTTGTCAATATTCCCCTATTTAACACTTATTAAGAAAGTACACATCCTATTGAGACAAGGTTTTCCTGACATTGTTTCATACGTACAAGCATGCGGAGCGGAAAGAAACATGGGCGGTGACACTTGCGTCACCGCCCATGTTGGTCAATGCAAATCAATGTTATTTGACCACGAGTTTCTGGACACTATTCCATTCGGCAGCCTGGAGGCGAACGAAATAGGTGCCAGAAGCGAGGCCGCTGATGTCGGTGGTCTTGAGGCAATCGGAACCGCAGTTGAAAGTCTCGGTATGGACCGTGCGGCCTTCGATACTGACAATCGTCATGGTAACCTCTCCCTCGACACCGGTAAGGCAAACAGTAGCCATATCGGTGGCCGGATTGGGATAGACCGAGACAGTGGCATTTTCGATGCCATCAATGCCCACACCGCCATAGTTGACCTGCACCTCGTTGGTGGACCACAGGCTGTTCCATCCGTCGGCACAGATGGCACGCACGCGGAAGCCATACTTATGGCCATAGGGAAGGTTCTCTATGACAGCGGTGGGAGTGTTGACAACAACATAGCCCAACTGCTGGTTGAGCGAGAAGCCGGCATAGCCGTAGCTGACCACCCAAGAAGTGTTGGAACTGCCGGCCGTCCACTGCAGGGTGACAGTACCCTGATTGTTGCTGGCGGTAACATTGGCAACAGGGCCGCAAATATTGCTGAAGGCAATCTCCTCGCTGTAATCACCCACATTGTCGTTTTGGGCACCGCAGCGTGCACGCACAGCGGCATAGAAGTTCTCGCCAAGCGGCAGGCCGGTGGCGGTAACGCTGGTGGTAGTTGACGGATAGATGCGGCTAAAGCCATCGTTCCACACATGCAGCTCCCAACGGTTCTCAACCTGGCCAGGTGTCCAACTGAAGGTGGCTGTGCTGGCATCGACAGCTGTCAATGTGAGACTCGTGGGGATGGTGCAGGCCGTGTCGGTGGCGATGCTCAACTCAACCCAGTCCGTCACACCGATAGATGCACTGGAGCAGTCGTGACGCAGACGTATGTCGTAGAGCGTCATATTGTCGAGATTGTTGAAGGTGTAGCGGTTGGTATCCTGGATATAGACAGGATCGTCCCAGTTGGCGGCGGAATGCTCCTTGATTTGCAGTTCATAGATATACCCCTCGTCGAGGATACCCAGAGTAATGGACTGCGGAGTGGTGCGCTGAGAGACAACCACAGGCTCGTAACATACGGGGTTGCAGCCCACAAGGTAGTAGTCGGGAACATTGTTGGAGGCCTGCTTGGCATAAAGCGGCAGCTCGTTGGCATTACTCGGAGTGAACGGGCCGTCGCTGTAGCCGGAAATCAGACGGTTAGCGGTAGCCTGATGGCTATAGAACTCGGACTGAGAGCCATAGTAAGAGTAGTTGTTAGAGTAAGCCATCACTGCCACGATAATGTTGGACTGACCGTCCCACTCATAGGGGTTCTGGAGGGTAATCATGTGCCAACCTTCGGTATCGAAGCCAATGTTGCCATTATAGACCAACTGGAAGTTTTCGTTGAACTGATATTCAGTAAGGGCATTGAGAGTTGTAGTACCAATATATACTTGGCAATCGCCCATAGTATTTCCGGCACTGGCATCGCTCACATTGAAAGCTATGCCATTGATAGTGCTGATGGTGCCCAACTGCGCAGCCGTGACGATAACCTCGCTGTAGGAGTAGCTGTAGCCATTGTTGAAAGGAGCCTCACCAGTGGTGCCGGCCGTCGCCTCGGCGTCGAAGTTGTAACCTTCCTCTCTGTCCACACACATGGTGGTGGAGAAGCGCAAGACGTCGCTCCATTCGCACAGCTGGCTCTGGTTGCCACGAACACGAACCTCATAGCCACTGTTCATGGCGAGGCCTGTGATGACAGCAGTATCGGCAGTGGTGATAAGTGTATTCCACGACCAGTCGCCTACTGCGCGATATTGCACACGGTATTCGTCGGACTGACCACTCCAGCCGATGACGGCCGTACGATTGTCGACCTCACGCAGCGTTATGCCGATTGGGCGGAAACACTCGGGAGTGGGACGCACTTCGATATTATCGATACGCATAAAGGAGTTGCCCGAATACTCTTCAACAGTATCGGAAGTGTAGCGCAGAGCCAGATGGTATTCTGCGGCATTGGCCGAGGCAGGCAGGGTGACATAGCGACGAATCCATTCATTGCCCGTAGCGCCGTAGGTCTCGATTACCGTCCACTCTTCGCCAGTAGTACGACAGAGCACTTCAAGGCTATTTGTATAGCTGGCAGGCAAGTTGGGAATACGCTGATAGAAGGTAAGCTCTGCTCCGTCGGCCAGCTGGCTGAAGTCAAATACAGGCAGCTCCACAGTTGCTACATAGGTATCAGTATCCTGCTCGGCGGCATACAGGCTGTACCCACCGCTATAGGCGGCGTCGCCACCGGTGCTGACAATAGTCTGCCACTGGCCCACAATGTTATTCATACACGCATCGGTGAAGGAGTCGTCGAAGTCATAGAGATAGTGGTTATCCTCGGTGACAAGGAACGGATTACAAACGGTGATAAACATATCCAACGGAACCACGCGGCTATTGTCATTGCCGCAGTTGCTCTTGATCCAAGCCCAGTAGCGGGTACCAGCGGCGAGATCGGTGATGGTGACGCTGGAACCGCTGAAAGTGACACTATCCTCCACGGCAACAAAGTTCTTGTTTGTACCATAATAGATGGTATACGTGGTACCATCTGCATTGCGGCTATCGGTCACCGTCAGGGTGGCGCTGTTGGGTGTCACCTCACTCAGCTGCACATTGTTGGGTACGCGGCATGAGCCAAGTCTGCTTACGTTGAGGTTAGTAAAGTACAGATTCGTATACTCTGCAGCGAGAGAGCGGAAGTAGACTCGGCCGGTGGTGTTGGCGGTGACATTTGCATAGCCATCCATGTCGGCAACAAAAGTAACCCACCCGCCAATCTGGTCGGGGGCAATCTCAAACGTATCAAGAGGCATGTACGCCACGTTTGCAGTACCATAATTGTCCACAACACCAAACTCCATGCGGAGGTCGTAGTCGTAGTCATAATCGCACTGCATATCGAACGCGACAGTAAGTGAGTCTATCGGTGCACCCAAAGTTGGCAGGATAAGGGTACCGTCATAGCCACCGAAATAGAGGTATGTGATGGAAGGATCGCTATAATCATAACTGACATAAGGATAATAGCTATAGCTCGACGGCGAGTAGGCACGATCCCAGCAAGGCTCGAATGGCAATTGATAGCTCTCGCCCAAGAAGTCCGCGAAGTCCTCCACAAGCGGCAGGCTTTCGGGAGCGCAAAGGGTTGTAGCCGAAATAGTACGGGCCGAGGTAGCCTCACCGCAGAGGCTGACAACGCGGATACTGTAGGTTGTGGACGGCTCAAGGCCTGTAATAGTGTAGGTGGTAGCCGTAGTCGAAGCAATGGCCTCTTGATACTCGGTGGAACCGGGCTCGGCATACTCCACCATCCAAGCGGTCTCCTCGCCGCCAGGAGTCCAGGTAACAGTTACACTGCCAGAGGTGGCAACAACGTCAGTCACCGTGGGACGTATACACTCAAGACCGCCACACGGAACGCTAAACACAACATTGTTGCGTACGTTCGTCCCATTAATATACCCATCGGGAGATGCCGGGTTAAACGGCGTATTGTCACGATAGGCATATATAGCCATCGGAGCAGTGGTAGAAGTCACCTTGAAGCTGTGAGCCTGGGTATAGGAATTGGTATGGTCGCTGACAGTGAGCAGGACATTCTTTCCGGCAGGTACATCGAAAGCGTGAGTGAAATTCATTGTCACCAGACCATCAGTAAAGGTCACCGCGCCTGAGAAATAGAGTTTGTCGGCACTCTGGGGTACAAAGCTGGCGGAGGAGAAATCGACAAGCGATGTGGTATCCATATACACATCTATCAAACGCGTCGAGCCTAAACCGGAAGCCACATCGAACGAGACTCCGTAGATAACGCTGTCGCCGTCAAGTTCCGAATTGAGGAACAGCTGCTGCGACAGACTGTTGCCATAGTAAATGTACGTCGGCAGATAGTTATCTGTACCTGTGCCGTCGCCAATCTCCAACTCACCACCGTTGAGGCACTCCGTGATAAAACCAGTACGGAGTGTGTCGCTCGGATCACCACCGCACACTGCCACAAGAGCCACAGTGTAGGCGGTACGCTCGGCGAGGCCTGTGATGGTGTAGCTGTAGGCCTCCATATCCACGACTTCTATCTCCTGCTCATTGGCCTCACCTTCGTTGACAATGATAACAAAGGCATCGGGAGGCATGTCGCCGGGATAGTTCCATGTGACGGTAGCCGTATTGGCAGCAACGTCCGACACAGACAGCCCATAAGGATTCATACAGGAAGGCAGCTCATCGCATCCGACATGAAGGACAAAACCCTCGCTGGTATTGTACTCAGACTCGAACACAATGGTCATTGGACCCACCTCAGATGCGACATCGATAGTGCCGGATTCTGGTGTATAGCTTGTAGACACACTGTTTATAAGCAAACCATCGGTGCCAATGCCGGCATAGAAAGAGAGTGTGCCATAACTCATTTTGTAGCTGCCGGTCAGATGCACGGTCATGCCCTCGTCGGGGATGACGACCATGGTCTGTACAGAATAATCACTGTAATCGCCAGCCAAGCCACCATTGTCAATGATATTGAAACCGCAACCGGTAATGGTGTCTACGCCTTCGTCCGGCATGAGCACCATGTTAGGCATAGCCAGCACAGGCATCGACCAATAGCTGTTGCCTGTGGCACACACGGTACGCACATAGAACTGATAGACAATGTCCTCAAGGTCTTCTATTGTAGCCGTCAGTCCATTGGTCTGAATTATGTTCTCTTCCTCGTTGTCGGCATCGAAACCTACGGGGCCATAGGCCACCTCATAGGTGGCGGTTTCGTCGCCAGTCCAGGCCAAGGCCACCGAACTCTCGCCGGTGGAGGTCACCTGCAGTGCACCTGGAATTGGACAGGTGTTGTGGCGGCGAATGGTTATATCGTCGATATAGGCAATATCGTTTGTGTAGGGAGCCGTCTTGCGGAAAACGACATAGGCGGTATCCACAGAACTGACGGTATCAAAGGACAGCACGACATACTCGTGGTTATATGTATAGCTGTAGTTTTCTTCAACTATAGAACCCTCATTGACTATGGCAACGGGATGGAATTCGGCCTCAGTTGCGTCGGCGCTGTATGTGTAGCCCACCTGTATCGGGGTGTTGGTGGCAATATAGAAGCCCACTTCGACCTCGTTGACCGGCAGGGGTATGCGCGGTGAGATGAACGACACGTCGCCATTACCGCTGTTGAGTTCGATGGCACGGCTACCGCTCACCTGGCCATTGCCGGGGCCATAGGCATCGAGTATGTAGGGATATGTGGTCGAGTAATAGCCGCTTTGCACCGTGGCGGTCTCCCACAGGCGCCAGCACAGAGGCATATTGTAACTGCTCTCAAAGTCCTCCACAAGAGGCAGACTGGTATTGGGAGAGCAGTCGGTGCGGAAGGTAGTGCTGCGGATAGTAGACACATCGTCGTCGCCGCACACAGAATAGACCATAAAGTTGTAGACTGTATTGCCCTGCAGACCCGTCACCGTTACGGTCGGCGTGCCTGTGACGTCAATCCACTGGTCTTCCGTAGGCATCGCCGAGGTGCCGCAATAGTAGCGCCACTCGGTAGCACTGCCCGACTCGGTCCACACGGCTGTGGCACCATGATCGGTCACCCCCTCCACCTGGAGCGTACCTGGGGCGGGGCAGGTGGGACAGGGGGCTATAATGGCAAACACACCTTCGATCATATCGTCACCATTGCCCTCAAAAAGCACCGAGCCAAGCGAGTCGGTGATGGTGAACGAATTCTCATAAGCGTAACTACCCATAGTCCATACGAGCGATATTGGACCATTATCGGTGCATACTCTGAAAGTCTCTTCATAAGCATCGCCATCTTCGAGGGTGAAAGTACCCAACGTCGTAGTACCCTGCTGGAGGGTAATGCTGTTGCCGTTCCAGCCGTCACCGTATGAATCGGTGCCGCTGATATGGACATAGCAATTATAATTGCCGTCGGCACACTGGGCCTGCAAACGGCCTCCCAGCAGGAGACTGCCCAGCAGACATACCGTCAAAAACAAATATTTCTTCATAATATCTATATTCTTTTTGTGTCCCACATATTATTTAATGTTTCACAACCACGCGGGTGCCGGTGACGCCGGCAGAGGTGGCGAGGCGCACACCGTAGGTGCCGTCGGCCAAGCCTTCGGTGGGTATATCGACAGTGCCGCTGTAGTTGTTGTATTCGGCAGTGTAGACCACCTTGCCGTCGGTGGCAATCACCTCAACCTTGTGCAGGCCTTGCACATCGAGGTGCATCACATCGGCCACAGGGTTGGGATAGACGCGGAACGAAGAGCCCTCGGTCCCGTCGATGCCGACAGGGGCGTCGGGGTCGTTGCCGGTGATGACCACATGCACCGTGGCGGTATCGCGGTTGCAGCCGGTGCCACCGACAGCGATGACCTGATAGTCGGTGCTCTCGAAAATCATGGCGGTGCTGTGTCCGCTATGCGGATCGTCGATGCCGGTCTCAGGTATCCACTGGTAGCTCACGGCTTCGCCATACTCCACCGGCACCGACACCTCGAAGCAGGCATGCGAGCAAGTGATGGTGGTGTCGCGCAGGCGCACATCGCCACCATGAACCAGCACAAAATGCATCGTGTCGTGGGTGACCAACTGCGGGAAGTCGGGGCAAAGCGAAGTCTCGATAAAGACATCGACCGTCTTGTCCTCGCTGAGGTCGGCATTGTAAAGGCCACGAAGGATGAAGGGGTGCACATCGTTGTCGATAGCCATACCCTCTTCGCCAAACGGCATACCGTCGACGTCGACACATTCAAAGTCCACACCCTCCTCGGCAGTGCCGCCGAAGGAGAAATGTATGGTGCCATGGTCGAAGTCGGTCTGCGCAAGGGTGAGGGGGACAACCTTGTCGCAGCTGCCCCACAGCGTGTCTATACCCTGGTGGGAAAGGCCGATGGCGGCCGACGGACTGCTGAAGCTGTTGCCCTCGAGAAAGACACCGCTGTCCCATGCATTGTCGCCCACATTGCAGATAGAGATATGCATGTGATACTGCACACACGGCAGGATGCTGGTCGTGGCCGACATCTTGCTGGTGTAACCGTCATACTGGATACCTTCGATCGAAGAGCCATAAGTGTAGTCATTATCTACATAGAAATTCGAAAAGTCGGAATAGCAGCCCGAACCGCCGCTACTGGAAAATGTACCAGAGTTGACCGAATTGATGGCCACAGCTATGCCGTTGGGCGTTGTATCGGTGACAGAGCCGGGAATAAGGGCTATGTTCCACGTGCGCTCATCGAGGGTCACAGGGTCGGGACCGGTGATGAAAAAAGCAAACACGTCATTAAAATTGGAGCACACATACTCGGGATACTCCTCCGACGCAAAGCAGAAATTGAAATTGAAACTGTTGGTCAGACTCACAAAATCGAAATCGAGAGTCGAACAACTGTTAATCTCACCGGTGGCCACAACCTGCATCTCGGGGTCGGAATAATAACCTGCGATAGGGGTGCTAAGACCGGCTGCACTGTTGGGGCCGGGGGCGACATTCACGTCGCCAGTAGTCATGATGATGCCGTTCTGCATCTGGAGGCCACCGTAGCCGTTGGCATTGAAAGTGCCGATTGTGGGATTGGCGATAAGGTTCGACGAGTTGTTGTACTTCACGTTGAACACATGCACACCCTCGCCCAGCAAATGGGTGGCCACAAAAGTGGCAGGCGACTGTCCGACAGCATTCTCCACAGTGATGTTCTGTGCCTGAAGGCCGATACCGGCAAACGCCATTGCACAAAATAGCGTAAACAACTTTTTCATAGCATATTACATTTAATTATTATATATATTCCAACAGCAAATATACATTTTTTTTTAAACATAAAAATAAAATTCACATTATTTTCTCTCCGATACAAGTTCTACCTACGAATGTCACACCACAATGCCAAAATCAATAAAAACCAGCCCGAAAGTCAGACATGCAAAGGTTCTGGACCGTATCAAAACCGACGGTTGTCGGACTTGGTACGGTGTTGATACGGCTTTGATACGGTGTTGGTATGCCGATGGTATGGTTTAAGTATTGATTACCAGTGCCTTATGGTACATCTACCGACGTTTTGTAATTAACTGGTATCCAGCCGTTTAAATTTCCCACCATGCAAAAAACAGCCATAATTTAACTTTATTTAACGGACAAACGTGTGACAGAAACAAAAAAATGCCGTGGGCACATGCCCACGGCATCATTCTTTCGCCACTAATGGTGGCGCATTTACAAGGCCCTGCGAAGGCGATACCGGCTACTCTATGGCGGCGGCGATTTCGGCTGCCAGCGACTTGAGCTCGTCGGGAGTCATCTTCACATGATGAGTGAAGCTGAGGTCACCCGGCTTGTTGAGCGGCACAAGGTGAATATGGGCATGAGGCACATCGATGCCTACCACAGCCTGTCCCACCTTGATACATGGGCACACCTTCTTCAAGCCACGGGCCACACGCTTGGAGAAAAGGTGCAACTCGGTGAAAAGCTCGTCGTCGAGGTCAAAGATATAGTCGACTTCCTTCTTGGGAATGCACAGCACATGACCGCGCACAATGGGATCAATATCGAGGAAAGCGAGGCAGTGGTCGGTCTCTGCCACCTTGTAGCAAGGTATTTCGCCTGCCACAATTTTGCTGAAAATGCTTGCCATACTATCGTTCGATTTTGGTGAGTTCAAAAGTCATCTTGCCGGCAGGCACGTTCACCTCGACGGTGTCGCCCACCTTGTGGCCCAGGAACGCAGATGCGAAGGGCGAGGTGATGCTGATCTTGCCCTCCTTGAGGTTGGCCTCGCTCTCGGGCACAATGGTGTAACGCTGGGTCTGCTTGGTCTTGGTGTTGCGAATGGTGATGATAGAGAGCAGGAGCACTTTTGAGACATCTATCTTGCTCTCGTCGAGCAGACGGGCGTTGGCCACGAGTTCCTGCAACTTGTTGATGCGGGCCTCGAGGTGACCTTGCGCCTCTTTAGCGGCGTCATATTCTGCGTTCTCGCTCAGGTCTCCCTTGTCACGTGCCTCGGCTATGGCGGCTGAAGCAGCAGGACGGTCAACCACTATCAGGTGGTGCAACTCATCTTTCAGTTTCTGAAGGCCCTCTTCACTGTAATATTTTATTTCTGCCATGATGTGTTATGTTTTGTTTAGGCGTTTAAAAATTAGGAAAGGCTTAACTGGAAGCCTTTCCCAATTTCCGTTTATGTCATTTCACTCGTTAGAAGCGGAAGCTGGCGCCGATGGCATGGGTGCCACGCAGCGGCGCTGCCGTCTGATAGGAATAGTCAATGGTGACTCCGGTCTTGTTCTCCTCCTTCTTCGACAGCGGTATGTCGACCGAGGCACCGGCGCAAAGACCGTTGTTGGCCGTGGCGGCATCGCCAGTCCAGAGGCCTGACTGCATGATGTAGCCGCAACGCAACTGAAAGCGGTTCAGCAGGCTGTATTCCAGACCAACGGTGAAGTTGTCGCGCAAGAAGGCGTTGGATGTGAAGGCAGCAGCGGCGGTAAGGCGCTGGTCCCACTTCTCGAACAGGAAGTCGTAGGACAGACCGATATTGAGGCAGGTAGGCAGTTCCATCTCGGCGGCGCGCGTCTCGACGGTGAAGTTATTACCGGCCGTGTTGACCATCTGCAGCGAGAGACCGGTGCCGCCATACTTCATGGCGGGACCCCAGTTCTTGAGCGAGATGCCGAACTTGAGTTCGTCATACATACCGGTGACATACTGGATACCGGCATCGACACCGAAACCGGAGGCAGACACGTTGTCGGTGCTCTCGTTGACCACCTTCAGCACAACACCGCCATGGATGGTGTTGGTGAAGCTGTGGGCATAGGCCACATTGATGGTCATATATGAAGGCGAGAAGGTACCGTTGTTGCCAGCCTCAGGGCTGTCGTAGCGGGTTATGTCGATTTCGCCGAAGCCCATAGCCATCACATAGACACCTGCAACACCCGATTCGAAGACACGAATGCCAAGGCCAAAGGTGTTGACACTGGCGCCAGAGGTAAGGCCGCTACGTCCACCATAGAGCATGGTGTTAGTGTAGCCCACTTCTATATTTTCGACGAAGGCAAGACCTGCCACATTGGAGAACATTGAATTCAAACCTCGCACATTGGCGACATTAACTCCTCCCCAACCGGTGTTACGTGCCCACGGATTGATGAGGAGTTCCGAGGCACCTGCCGTTCCACGACGCTCGTCGTTGCCGGCGAAGGCCGACTGCGTCGCAAGTGCCGAGAGAAGCACCACTACAGCAAATATTCTGGATATATTTTTCATCTCTGTATATGTTTTTGTCGTTACGTTACAATGTTAGAAGCCGAAAGAGTTGAGGTCGACAGGACGCATGGTACCAAACCACTTGATGACACGCTCGCCGATGCCGGGAACTGTGACATGGATGAGGTAGACACCACCAGCAATCGGAATACCGGTCTGGTTGTGGAGATCCCAGTCAACATAAGTGGTGTTGACAGGCGTAGGACCGAGGGTACGGACCAGAGTGCCATCGACAGTGTAGATACGGATGGAGCAACCAGCCTTGTTACCGTTTTCGTCGATACCGGTGGGCAGATTAATAATGCGCACCTTGGTCTCCAACTGGCTGGCGGTCTCGTAATCTGAATAACTGTAGTACGGGTTGGGAACCACATTGACAAGGGCCAGTATGGAGTCAACATAACTCTTACGGGCATCCTGGGCAGTGGCGAGGTTCTCGAGCACCGCATCGGAGGGGTTGATAATGAACTGGTAGGCCGGCACATTGCGGTTTATTGCGGCATTGCCGGCAATCTGTGCCGAAGTACGGTTGGGGCTCAGATTGAGGCCATAGGGCATACGCACATCGATGTCGATGGCAACATCGCACGGGATATCCTTCGGGTTATCGAAGGCATAGCGATTGCTGACCAACGGCATATTGACCCATGCCACAGAGGCATAGAGAAGGGCCAGTGTATCGCGCATGGGGTTGGTGGCGGTAGCGTCACGGGTAACACCCTTGTAGACGTCGTAACCACCAGCGACCATCTGAGTCGGCACATGGTTCATGATACGCTCGGAAGCACCCAACATTTTCATAGCCCATGCACCTGCATCGTAGGACGGCGTATAGTAGAAGTTATAGTCGTTCTGCAATGTCGAGTTGCTATTCTTGGCGTGGGTGAGGTTGTAGAAGGGTTGACGTCCAGCATTCATCACATAGATGTAGTGACGACCACCGATGACGTAGTTTTCGGTACCGTCCTGAATGGTCTGGACGGGGTTCCACATCATATCACGGCCATTGTACTGCACAAAGCGGGAGTCTTCACCAAACATGATGTTGAGGCGCTCGCCAGTGACGGTGTTGATGGCATATCCCGGGAACCAACCCATGCCTTCGGCGGCAATATAGTTGGGGTGGTTGTAGTCGTCGGTGGCGGGTATCACAGCACCTTCGGCCTGAAGGTCGGCAAGAGTCTTGCCATCCTTGTTGACAGAAGCATGACGACGTGGGCTGAACTTGATGGCATTGCCCTCGGACTGGGTCTTATCGTCGCACTCTTCGATAACCGGGCAGCGAGTCCACTTGGATGTATCGGCAGTAAGCACGATATGTACACTGGGCACCTGCGAGAGGTCATTGAAGCAGAGTGAGAGGTTGTTGGAAGCAACCATCAGACGGCGTTCGAGGCGATAACGGTCATAACCGAGACTGTCGAAGATGCGCTCACTGGCCATATAGTATGAGAAGTTGAAGCCAGGATGGAAGGGCAAGGTGGACACGAGGCCGTAGGGAGCCCAGAGGCCACCCACAACAGCTTCGTATATCTGGTTCTTGTCGACTGCTTCCGTAGCCAATGCATAACGCTCATTGGGTTGATATCCCTTGAAGTAGTCTTCATCGAGATAGGTCTCGGATATACTATAGGGAGTCGAGTTCATAACGAAACGCGACTTAGAGTTGGCCGAGAACTGCGTACCAGAACGGACCCAGTTGTAGGTCATATAACTGTCGTTGTCAGGAATACCAGAGAGCCACTGCATATTCTCGTCGGCAAACGTCATGGAAGAGTTGAGCAGTGCACCGTCGTTGACGAAGCCCTGATAGAAGTTGGAGAAGATATTAATCTTATAGTTTGGATCCGTGAGGTCGGTAGCAGCGGGAGTCGGATTGACGAGCGTGACAGCAATACCGAGTTCGGGGAATATCTGCTCATTGTAGCGGGAGATGGTGAAATGAGACCAGATGGTGTCACGGTAAACGAGACGGCCGTTCTCGGTGGTGGGAATCTGACCACCATCAGCGCGGACAACGCACCAGCGAGTTTCTGATCCCACAGCAGAAGAGTCGTTGGCGTGGCTGCCCTCTTCACCATTCCAGAACAAGAGGTTGTAACGGCCCTCTTTGATTTTCAACGGGTCGATGACGCGCACGTTGATAGGACCAAAGTTCTCTTCGTACTCAGGATGTGCAACGATGCAAGGATTGTTCATCTTACTGCGGTCTTCACCAGTAGTGGAGTGCTGCGTACCAGTCATACGACCAGGAGCCATACCGGGAACACCGACGGGACCCATCAGTGAGTCGATAGTGGCCTTAGTGAGACGCAGAATATTGCCACCATTACCATAACCTTCAAGACGAATGATATTGGGCGACATACCAAACTCGCACTGGGCAATCTTACCACCGTCCTCCACAGCAGGATTGTGGGGAACTGCAGTGATGGGGGAAATACTCAAGCCACGCTCATTCTTACGACCGGCGAGGTAAGGCTCCTTCTGTCCATCCAGCAGGTTAGGATCAGTCTGCGAATACTCGCGATAACGGTTCTGAGCATATGCGATGGCGATGAAGTAGTACTCCTTGTTGTTGACAAGCTTGGTATTGGTACCAGTTGCGAACTGGTCTGTGGTGACACGGAAGACATGCTGGATACCCTTGTTGGCACCTGACACCATAACCTGACCAGAGAGAATACCGGTTGCCGTGTTGGTGGTGTAGTTGACCAATGTTCCAATAGGCAGGCTGGGAGAAGTATTGACAGAAGTATCGTAGCCGGTAACCTCGTCGTCAGCATTGGTAATGGGGGTAATGAGAAGGGTATCGTAATAGTTCTCAATATCGCACTGGGCAACGAGACGAGCCTTGGTACCATCATTGAGGTCGGCAACCGACACATTGGCGTCTTTCAACTGATAAATCTGATAGCCTTCGAACTTGAAGCTACGAGCCTCGTCGTCAAGGGGAACAGTCTTAAGCGTTGAGGGATCGGTGTAAGAGCGCACAATAGCGGGATCAACCTCTTTGTATTTCTCATTGTAGTTGTTCGACTCAGGGTTATCATAATTGATATAAAGGATAACCTCGTTGTTGAGTTCCTGACAAGTGAGGGTGGGTGCATCAGGACCATCAAGGACCTTGAAGCAATTCTCGAAAAGAGCTTGACAGACATCGTCGATTTCACGGAGCAGCTTTACCGACTCCCACTCACCACCGGAAGAGGCCTGGGCAAAAGGAATACCAACGGTGATGTAGTTAAGGGCACCGGGTTTCAGGGTGAAGGGACCTGCAGACTGCATGAAACGACGGTCACCAGGCGAGTTGCCGGCAGCAATTTCGTTCCAGTCCATAGGATTGGTCTCGGGGACCTGTCCGTCAGTACCCCAATGCCACGGATCGCTGTCATACGGGAACATGAAGTCGCAGTCGAGAGTGGTAGTACCAGTGCTGATGGCATTTCCACCATATTTCATGCGCTGACCGTTTTTCCAATAACCACGCAAATAGTTGTAGTAGTCGCTAGCCTTGGTAGGTTCGCCGTTGACAGTGGAAGTACCATTGTCGTAGTACACAAAACGACGCATACCGAAACGCTCATCGTCTATGATATTATTACCGAAGTTAACACCATTAATAGCGCAGTTTCCGATTGCATCGCCAGGGACAAAGTACCAACTATTGAAGTCAATAGCATAGAAGAGGTCAGCATCGTCGGAAATACTGATGGTGTCATACGAACCATCAGGACGACGATATTTGCTGAGCAGACTCCTCAACTGATCATTGCCATTGGTCTGAATCCAAGGAATATTGATTTTGGGATTGTCTTTACCATCGGCATCCATATAAGGACCCTGGAAGAAATCGATACCGACAGCAGGAGGATTGCCCGAATAGCTACCAGAGCTGGGGGTATCGCTTGACTTACCATTATAACAGTAACCAAGACCACGACGAACATCGCATCCAACAAAGTCATCCCAAGCATAACCAAGATCCGGGTCAACCCACTGACTGAAATAGGTCTCACGGAGTTCATATGTGGAACGGTTGATGATCTCGTAGGAGTAGAAGGTCATATTGTTAATCTCGTCATTGGTCGAGAATGCAAAAGCCTGTGCTCGGATTTCGAGACCGATAGGCTGACCCTGCGACTCAGTATGGGTATTGCCCATGTCATTGAATATCCACCAAATGGTCTGGTCACCTTTCAGCACCTGGTCGGAGAGAATACCGCCGTGTACTATACCGGCATTATCTTCCATTGTAGGCAGAGAGATGTAATTCTCATTGGGGTTCTTCGCTTTGATGGTACGGGGGCAGAGCTCGTTATCAAAATCATAATATGGATAATCACCATTAAGAGGATTGTAGACGAGGTCGCCATCTGCATCATAGAAAGGTGCAAGGAAGTTGGAAAGATCGTCCTCGGTGCCGTGGGCCGGCCAGTTCTTGATCACATCAATAAAGTCCTCTCCGAGGTCAGAAACCTGGGTGGCAAGGTTGGTGTCATATTCAAAATGCGATTTGAACGAAAGCACGTCGGCCTTGGAGATAATCCAATGTTTGTCATAACGGTTGCAAATAGTAGCGTCGACCGATGCAGTACCATTGATCTTCAAAGGACCGGGCCAGTAATCATCACCATCCGAACCAAAACGGAGAGCGGCAATACGAAGCTGGTCGTTAACATCGGTACCACCAATCCAAAGAGCTGCACAGAAAAGCGGGCAAGTGTTGCTCGTCTTGGGAAGGTGATACTGTGCCACGCTGCCATCATACCACATATTACCATAACCGTTAATCAGAGCGCGGACATTGTTGATGTTGAGCTCAGCAGTACTCTGAGCGCGCTTGCAAACGGCTGCCTTGGCTTGTACTGCAGCGCGTTTTACATTGGGCTTCTTGCACTCATCGCACTCACGCGCCGATACCGTCCCCATAAAACTGGAGAGGAGCAAGGTTGCCAATACCAATTTGCTATATATACTTTTCATCTTATTATTTTTTTACGCGTTGAGATTAGAAGTTATAGGAGAGGGACAATTTGATAGTACGCGGACTCGAGTAGTTCCATGTACCGTTACGGAGGGTAATTGCATAGATATCGCGGAATGCCTGCGGGTCGAGGTAGGCATTGATGACCTGCTGAGACTCTGGGTCGGTGAGGTAGCCATTGTCCTCAGGGTTACCTGTAACGGAGAAGACATTGGTGACATTGCGGATATCGAAGAGGTTGTTGATGGTAATTGCAGCGGCAATGTAAGTGTCACGTTTACCAACCTTAACCGGCCACATCTTGTCGGCAACCACATTGAAGTAGAAGCCCCAAGGCAGACGGGCACCACGGTAACCACCGATGATGGTCTGCTGCGAGTTGGAGAATGCACGGGTGTAAGGACGGCCTGACTGGGCTACAGCCATAAAGTTGATACCAAAGTTCTCAAGAAGTTTAACCTCTTTCTTACGTTTCTCACCCGTTTCCTTGTCGACAACAGTACGAGTGATTACAGGACCGTTGTACTTCGCACCACTGAAGTAGCGGAAGTCGACGTTAGCCTTAAACTCGTGACGGCGGTCATCACTAATGGGGTTAAGCATCTTAAGGGTGGTATAACCTTCCTTGATAAGCTCAGTCATAGTGGACGACGACAGACCAGTACCTTCTGCATATTGCAAAGTATAGTTGGCATTGATACGGATATTCTTGGTCTGTCGAAGATCATAAGACAGAGTGATACCCTTAATCGTACGGAAGTCCTTATTGTCGAAGCTATAGTAGTTGGGGTTGGGGTCTGCACCAGCATACTGGATAAGTTGGATAAGGTCACGAGTCTCTTTGTAGTATGCAGAAGCACCGACGGCCGACGATTTATTCAAGGCCTGTTGGAAGCCCAACTCATAGTTGGTGATACGCTCAGGTTTCAGGTTGGGATTGGATATGGAAGAAATCTGAGTCATATAAAGGTAGCTGAGATAGCTTGCCTCCCAGTTCGATGAAGGACGGCGAGCGATAATGTCGTAACTGGCCTTAAACTGCGACTTCTCACCCACAGGGAACGAGAATGCAATACGGGGCATCGCCACAATCTGAGGAGTATAGGGTTCAAATGCTGTAGCCGAAACTGTACCGTTTTTAACGGCGGACTGACCATCTTCGGTACGATACGGGGTGGGCTTACCAGAAATACCATTGACAGCACTCGGCGAAGACACCTCGGTACCATTGGCATCATACCACTTGCCCGAAGGATCACGATAACCAGTAATGGAGGGAGCGGTGCTGTTTTCAGCATCTGGCACCTGGCTCACATAAGGAGTCCAGTCGTCGCCAGCACCAGCATAAATCTCACCTGCGTAACCATAGACGGTTTGACCATTGCGAAGGTCTCCAACAGTGTAGGAGTCATACAACAGATACGGATCCTTCATAACATATTGGTTACCGTTAAAGTAGTCAACACGGACACCAACATTGAAGATAAGGTCTTGGAAATAGAACTTATCCTGAATATATCCAGCCATATAAATGGGCGAGAAGGAGGGCAAGTAGCGGTACTGGCTGTTGCCATTGTTGAAGAAATCATCAAGGCTCCAATTACTCGATTTGTATCTTGCACCAGTATGGTCATAGCCTATATACGATACATACGGGTTTCCGCTGTTGAAGAGTTCATCGGCCGAGAACATGCCAAGAGCATTGTCAAATCCGGCATGTTTACCTGCCTCAACAAAGTCTTCCGGAGAATAACGGTCAATATCAACCCAAGTCAGGTTGTCTATCAAACTACCATCAGTATTGGTGAAACCACCATCGATAAGATAGTCGCGGAAATATTTGTCGAACCATGTCTGCTGCTCAGCATTGAGTTTGCGGTTGTAGTTGACATACAACTGCGAACCACGCTGCTCATAGATAGGATTATCAATATCCATCTGCGAGATATGGACATTCATATTATTACGCATAATATACCAAAGATTATATGCGCTGAGAGAATATGACGACTGCCACATTTGGTCATACTGGAAGCCGATCTCGATTTCATGCCCAAATACATCGGCCGAAGCCTTTGCCTGAAGGTAGAGGTAGTTATTCTCATACTTTGAGTAACCAGCACTCTGCACACCGACATTGCTGATAAGCCCATATATATTTGCAGGAGAGTCACTATTGAACAAACCTCTTGCGGCACGCACATCATCCATCGTGATGATACTGCTACGAATATCCTGGAACTCATCGCTAAAGAACAACTGGTTATTGTAGTTGGCCAGGATGGGGTTGTATGCGGTATATCCATTGACGGGGTCATCAGGTGCAATGTAGGACACGACATCACGCCAGTTGTTCTGGACATGAGCCCACTGCTGAACTCCATTATAATCTATTTGACGCAACTCGTAGCTGGGCACCTTCTCCGTGACAAACTTACCTATATATCCATACTTAAAGACATCGTCAATGCTGCTACCAAAGTTTTCGTTGTAAGACTTGCCCCAAGAACGGCTCGCCATAGCGGTGATGTTGTACATCACATTTTTGATGGGTGATGACGCCTTGGCTTCATCCTCGTTAGATGCCTCTGCATCAGGGAAACGCTGAGTGAAGTCAACCGTAACACCAGCACTCATACCCTCTGAAACCATGGAACCGGAAAGTGGCATTGCCAGAGGCGACAGTGAAGCACTTGGGCTATGACTGGCACTGAACTCACCTGTAATGGCCAATGTGGCGTAATCCGAGAAACGGACATCAAAGGCGCCCTCCATGCCTATACCATAGTATTGCAGGTCAGGCACGCGAGTTGCATCGCCACCAAAGTCTTTCTTAGACAGACGGGTAATCTCGTGGAAACTCTCCTTGCGCAATGCAGTCTCGGCTGCATAGTTGATACTACCGGTCAGAGGATCGTATGCGAGAGGTTTCTGCTCAAACTGCTGCACCAAGTCATCATTGACAATCTGGTAGCGATAACCCTTCACACGATAGAACGGAGACTTCTCGTATGTTGCACGACCAGATAAACGGAAACCGACAAGCGTGCGCTCAATCGAGGAGCCATCCGACTGTGTGAAGTTCTTCTTGATTACAGGACCTGTAAGATAGAACGTCAACATATTGTACAGACGGTAGTCGAGATAGCCTTCCCAACGCAACAAACCCATGAACTGGCTCGTTGGCGGCTTAAGGGTGATAATCTGTGTACCACCGATAGCCTCACCAATGCTTGCAGGGGTACCGCCAAGAATAACCTGAATCTCAGCGATAGCCTCCTTCGGGGGTTCAACATACGAGTGGCGGCGCACACCGTTGACGTTTGTAACCATACCACTCTCACCACGGGCCGTACCGGTACCACCGTCACTATATCCAACACCACCGACTGCGGCGACGATACTCTCGACAGAGTTACCAGGCATACGTGCAATATCATCACTCGAGAGGCGCTGTCCTTGTGCTGCCTCACCGATTTCGATGACAGGCACCTTGTCGGTTACAATCTCCACCACCTCAAGAGTAGTGGCCTGTGGGTTCAGCTGGACGTCAACCACCGTGAAGCCTGTAGCCTTAACATTGATACCTTGTTGGACATAACGGTTGTAACCCACCGAAGAAACTTCGATGTCATACTTGCCGACAGCCAGTGGTTTGATGGTAAAGATACCATCAAAGTCGGTCTGACCGCCGTGCACCTGCTTACCGTCTTGCTTGACCACGATGTTAACGAAAGGCAGTGGTTCTTTCGTCTTCGCATCAGTAATGGTACCCTTCAGCGTTCCTTGTGCCAAGGCTGCCATTTCTGCAATCAGCAAGAGTCCGAATGTCAATAGTACTTTTCTAAACATTCTCATTGCGTTTACATGTATAGATATTATTGAATTATTTGATTTTGCACATTAATGTAACGGTTATTCAACAACGTCTGATAAATCACAGCCTGCCTGAGATCAAACTGCCGAGAGGAAGATTCTTCCACAACCTCTGGTGCAACTGATTCCGTCTTGGATTCAGCCTTGGATTCCACCTTAATATCCTCCACAGGGGTCTCATAAGTGAAATACTCTGACTGTGGATTGACAACTTCATCGGCCTCTTTTTCATCGAAGCCGAAGAAATTGTCATCCATATCCGGTTCCTCTCCAACGAAAGACTGAGGGTCATAACCATCCTGCGGAGTGCCAGACTCTGCATTAACTCGCTTAAAGCGGGTATAGAGAGCCGATATACCTCCGAAAACCAAGAGCAATGTTATGAGCAGAGCTTTCATTGGGTAGTACCTATATTATCTTTTTTGTTGACGTTACGTATTTTTAGTATTATGCCACCTCTTTGACCTTCTCCTTGCGTGAAATCTCATAGACAATGGCACAAGCGATGCACAGCGACGAGAACACACCGACCACCACACCAGAGAGCAGGGCAAAGATAAAGCCACGAATAACCTCACCACCGAAGATGAACATCATCAGCAGGGTAACAAAGGTTGTTCCCGATGTGTTGACCGTACGTGCCAATGTGGCATTGATAGCATCATTCATCTGTGTCTTGAGGTCACGCTTCGGATAGAGCTTGCGGTTTTCACGCACGCGGTCAAAGATAACCACAGTCGCATTGATAGAATAACCGATGACCGTCAACACTGCCGAGATGAAGTATTGGTCAACCTGCAGGTTGAACGGCATAATCTTGTACAGCAGCGAGAAGAGACCAATTACGAGAATTGTATCATGGGTCAAAGCTGTCACACTGCCGACACCGAAACGCCAGCTGCGGAAACGGAGACCGATATAGACAAACATCACAACGAGACCGCCGATAACAGCCCATATAGAATGCACCAGATTGTCGTGTGCAATAGTGCTGCCCACCTGGTCGGCCTGGATGATACCATATTTATTCTTCTCGGTCGACTTGAAATCGTCGATGCTGATTTCATTCTTGAAATGGGGTTTCACGCCCATATACAACTTCTCAGCAATAACATTCTTGATAGAGTCGCCTTCTTCGTTGTTCTTGATGGTGATACGCAGACGGTTGCTGCGGCCATAGGTCTTCACCTCGGGAGCATCTTCAAACTGTTTGGCCAGGTCGGCACGCACCGTGGCAGCCTTGACCGGTTGGTCGAAGTCAACCACATAGGTACGGCCACCGCTGAAGTCGATACCAGGATTCAATTTATTCACACCGAAACTGATACCACAAATAACGATGGCAACGGCAGCGATAAGATAGAAGGTTTTACGCTTGCCAAGGAAATCGATATGGGCATTGCGCAGGAAGTTCTCCGAGAAGGGGAACGAGAAGTTCATCTTGCGTTTGTGGTCGAGAGCCGAATCAATAAAGAGACGGGTTATGAATATAGAAGTGAAGAGCGAAGTGACAATACCGATGCAGAGGGTCACTGCGAAGCCCTGCACAGCACCGGAACCAAAGAGGATAAGCACAAGGCCAAGCAGGAAGGTGGTAACCTGACCGTCGATAATGGCGGAATAGGCATTTTTGAAACCATTGGTAACAGCATTTGCCACACTGGCTCCGGCACGCAGTTCTTCCTTGACACGCTCATATATAATGACGTTACCGTCAACTGCCATAGCCATTGTCAGCACAATACCGGCAATGCCAGGCAATGTAAGAACCGCTCCTATCGATGCCAACACTCCTATAAGAAGGAATACATTAATAATAAGTGCACCCACAGAGACCCATCCAGCACGGTTGTAGAACAGCACCATGTAGATGAGCACCACCACGAAGGCAAGGATGAACGAGATGAGACCGTTGCGGACCGAATCTTTACCCAGCGAAGGTCCGACCACCGCTTCCTGCAGGATGTGTGCAGGGGCAGGCAGTTTACCAGACTTCAGGATATTGGCCAAGTCCTTGGCTTCCTCCAGTGTGAAGTGTCCGGTAATGGATGAACGTCCACCAGAAATCTCGTCATTGACGACGGGAGCGGAGCAAACCTGGTTGTCAAGCACAATGGCGATGCACTTGCCGACATTTTCACCGGTTATCTTCTTCCACTTTATGGCGCCCTCGCGATTCATGGTCATCGAGACCTCATTCTCACCAGTCGAAGTGAAGTCCTGACGGGCATCAGATATAAATTCACCGTCGAGCAAAGGCTTGCCGTCGCGCGACGTAATCTTCATAGCATAGAGAACATAGACATTCTCCTTCTCATTCTCGGGCTTGCGAGACCAAAGGAACTTCACACGGCGAGTATCGAAAGCCTTCTTCTCTGCGGCGCGGGCAAGCATACGATCAATGCTGTCACGGTCGGCACCCTTGGCGAAAGCTATATAGGGAGACTTGCCGCCACCGGCATTGAGCTGCATCATGCTGAGCAGGGGGTGTTCGGCGGCATCGACGCCACTGATTTGGTCTACAGCCTGTTCTTCCGCAACTACAGTACTGTCGGCAGTGCTGTCGGCTTCAGTGCCCTTATTCTGATAGATGGCCGACAAAATCTTATCGGCATCGACGAGACTTTGCATCACCTCGTCATTCTCATACACCGACCAGAACTCGAGCTGGGCGGTACCCTGCAGGAGGGTGCGGACACGCTCGGGATCCTTCACACCGGGCAGTTCCACGAGGATACGTTCAGATGCGGCCAGCTTCTGGATAGTGGGCTGAGCGACACCGAAACGGTCGATACGCTGGGTAATAACCTGATAGGTATTTTCGTAAGCACTGGTAGCCTGTTCACGGATAGCCTTGATGATATCTTCGTTGGTGGAATTCAAGCCGACGCCGGGGAGGTCCTTATTGGAACCAAAGAAGGCAGCAAGTTTGACATTCTTGTCAAGAGCGGTGATTTCCTCGTAGAAGAGAGTCACAAAATCCTTGTTGACACTGGTCTTCTGTGCGGCGACAGCATTGTCGATAGCCTGATTGAAGAGAGGATCCTCGGTATTGTCGGCCAACAATTTCACGAGGTCCTTCATCGAGACCTCGAGTATGACATTCATACCACCCTTCAGGTCGAGGCCAAGGCCAATCTCACGGGCCTGGCACTGACGGTAGTTATAACCCAGGTAGACCTTCTCGTCAGCCTTGCTGTTGAGAATTTCCGATTCACGGCGCTGCTGGATGGAGTCGAGCATTATCTGCTGTTCGATAGCATCGGTAGTCTTGGCAGCAACTGCATCACGCACCTCTGCACTCTCCACGTAAGCTTTAGCTTCTTTCTCGGCATTCTTCTGCACACGGCTTGTCACAAACGTAAACGACAACTGGAACAAACAAACCAGTGCAAAAGCCCATGCCAAAAATCTGATAAGTCCTTTATTCTGCATAGTTTATGTATAAATTAATATTATTTTTGTCATCTCTTTGAATGTGCAAAGATATGAATTTTTATTGACATGGCAAGGTTTTTTTGAAAAAAAGATGTATTTTTGCAAAAAATTTGATGAACATCAGCGAGATATGGAAGGAAAAATAAATCTCACCGTCAAAGAATGGGCCGACGAGGATCGCCCACGCGAAAAGATGCTCCGGCAAGGCAAGAAACAGCTGTCAAACGCCGAACTGATAGCCATACTCCTCCGCAGCGGAATGGTAGGGAAAAGCGTCGTGGATGTCGCCAAAGAGGTACTCGCCGTCTCCGGCAACAGTCTGACAGCACTCTCTCGGCTGGAATACAACCGGTTGGCAAATATAAAAGGCGTCGGCACAGCCAAAGCGACAACCCTTATGGCCGCCCTCGAACTGGGCTGGCGTATGCAAAGCGAAATAAACGGTGGTAAAATACAGATTATCAACGACAGCGAGAGCCTGTACAACTACATGCTGCCGTTACTGGCCGACATCGATCACGAAGAATTCTGGGCTGTATTTCTGGACATAAAAAACAAAATCCTGAACTGTCAGCGCATATCCCTTGGTGGACAGACAGATACCACCGTGGACATACGCATCCTTTTCAGGGCCGCACTCGAATGCAAAGCCGTGAAATTCGCGGTGATACACAACCACCCCTCCGGCAACATCCGGCCAAGCACCGCCGACACTACCCTGACAAAAAAGATAGCAGAAGCAGGCGACATCATGCAGATCCGCCTGACCGAACACTTGATAATAGGCGGCGCAACCGACGGGAAACCCGACTATTACAGTTTCCACGACAACGGCAGAATCTAACCCCTCGTCAGCGGGTCAACTCTATTCCGACACTCACCGACTCCATCTGCCCACCCAATGGGGGGTTGAGCTTATGCACATCCACTGCAACACACTCAACATCAGGATATTTTCCCAGAACAGCCTCCCCCACCCTACGCGCCACATGCTCCAACAGATTACTGGGCTTTTCCATCTCACCCTTGACCGTCTGGTAAACCTCAAGGTAATTGACAGTATCTGCTATGTTATCAGATACTTCAGCTCTGGACGTATCGACCGACAATCGCAAATCGACTGTGAAGTGTGTGCCAATGGCGCGCTCCTGCTCGAAACAGCCATGATGGGCATAGAAGCGCATGCCGTTTATCGCAATGGTTGCCATCAGATTATATTGTCGAACTGATGCAGGAAACGCAAGTCGTTTTCGAAATATAGACGCAGGTCGCGGATCTGGTACTTGAGCATGGCCATACGCTCAACTCCCATACCGAGAGCGAAACCCGTATATTCCTTGCTATCAATACCGCAAGCCTCAAGTACATTGGGGTCGACCATGCCGCAGCCAAGGATCTCGAGCCATCCGGTACCCTTGCAGATATTACACCCCTTTCCACCACAGATATTGCACGAGATATCCATTTCAGCACTCGGTTCCGTAAACGGGAAGTAGCTGGGTCGCAGACGTATCTGAGTCTGTTCACCGAACATCTCCTTGGCAAAATACAGCAAGGTCTGCTTCAAATCTGCAAACGTAACCTTCTTGTCGACATACAGAGCCTCCACCTGATGGAAGATGCAGTGTGCACGGGCACTTATGGCCTCATTTCTGAACACTCGTCCCGGAGCGATGATGCGGATCGGGGGCTTATGGGTTTCCATCACCCTGACCTGCACCGACGAAGTGTGGGTGCGCAGGGCTATCTCCTGACGGCCTTCCTGCTTCTCCACAAAGAAAGTATCCTGCATATCGCGTGCCGGGTGGTCGGGCGGGAAGTTGAGGGCCGAGAACAGGTGCCAGTCGTCTTCTATCTCAACCGACTCCTCGACGGTGAAACCAATACGGGCGAAGATCTCGGCTATCTCGTTCATTGTCACAGAGAGAACGTGGCGGCTACCGCGCTGCGCAAAATCAGCCGGCAGACTTAGGTCATGGGTATCGTTGAGTTCGGGTGCCTGCTCAACGTAGTTCTTCCACTCCTCCACCTTGGCCAACGCAGCAGTTTTGAGTTGGTTGAGCGCTACTCCGATATCCTTTTTCTGGTCATTGGGGAGCGTCTTGAACTGCTCAAACAGCTCATTCATAATACCTTTGCGACCGAGGAAGCGCACCCTGAACTGCTCCACCTCGGCAGCCTTATCCTTAAAATCTTCGATACGGGCATTCCGTATCTCCTCTACATACTGGGAAACAAGAGTTCTTATATCCATACTTTCAGTTACTTGATCACTTTCACACTTACTATCCGTACATCATCCACCGGGCGGTCGGCACGGCCAGTCTGCACCCCGGCAATACGGTCTATAATCTCCATACCCTCAACCACTTCACCAAACACAGTATAGTCGCCGTCGAGGTGGGGTGCACCGCCTACCGATGCATAGACCTTGCGTTGTTCCTCGGAATATTTTTTCCCGAAACGGGCCTCCATATTGTCAAGCATCTTAGAGTCAAACCGTTGTCCTTGCACAATATAGAACTGGCACGACGATGACTCCTTCTTGGGATTGACATTGTCGCCCTGACGAGCGGCACAAAGGGCGCCCTTCTTGTGGAAATGGTTCGGGCGGAACTCGGCCGGCACCGTATAGCCGAGCGAACCGTCGCCGAGCATGGTGCCGGGCTTGGCCGAACGTGAATTAGGGTCGCCTCCCTGTATCATAAAATTCTTGATGACGCGGTGGAAAAGCAGGCCGTCATAGAAGCCTTGCGACGCCAATTTGACAAAATTGTCGCGATGCCTCGGGGTATCGTCATACAACACAAGCACCATTCTGCCTGCCGTTGTCACCATTTCGACACGGACACCCTGCTTATCATTTACACTTTGACCGACAGCCACTTGCGCACGGGAAAACAGCGCCGAGACCAAAAAAATTGCAAGAAAAGTGAACTTTTTCATCTCAAATACAATTATTTTTGCTAATTTTGCAACTGCAAAAATACACAGAAAAATAGAAACAACGCCATAAAAAAACGCACTTTTATGAAGAAAAAAATCAACATCCTCGCGGTAGCACTGTTTTTCAGCCTCTTACCGATAGCGCTTTTCACCTCGTGCGACAAGGATACCAATAGCTATGTCGACGTTTTGGTGCTCGACGAAGCCACCCGCAACCCTGTTTCCGGGGTCGAAGTCATACTCTACCAACCTAACGGAGGCGAAACCACCGACACCGGTTTCACCAGCACCGACGGCATCTACTCCACATATTTCCCCTCGCCCGCCATCCTCTCGATAAAAGTGTCGAAGGCAGTGGAAAACAACGGCCTGCGCAAAGGCAACGGCACTGTGCGCCTCATCGAGGGCGAAAAGGTGACCGCAGAGGTCAACCTGGCCAGCGAAATATTCTACTAAATATCATAGACCATGATTTTTAAGCCCACCGAGAAAGACCTGGAGCAACTCTCTGCCCTGGGTCTCGGTACCGAACAGGTACAATCACAGATAGACCATTTCAAAGAAGGCTTCCCCAAAAGCCGGCTCGACGCACCGGCCACACCAGACAACGGTGGCATCAAGGTGCTCGGCGACAAGGAGATATCGCGTTATGAACGCCAATACAGCACCCTCTGCCGCAGCAAGAAAAAAATGAAATTCGTACCCGCCTCGGGGGCCGCGACACGTATGTTCAAAGACCTCTACTCCTTCAGCTCCACCTATTTCGGTGTGGCAAACAACTTTGCCAAGGATTTTCCCGAGGTGCAGGAATTCCTCGAAAACATACGGACATTCGCCTTCTGGAACGACCTGAAAGCCTGCATGGCAGCCTCCGACCTCGACATTGAGGAGTATCTGCAGCGCGGCGACTACTCCACCATCATCAACTTCCTGCTGAAAGAGCAATACCTGGCCTATGGAAGCCTGCCCAAAGCACTGCTCAAATTCCACCGCTACGGCGAGGTGCAACGCACTCCGCTCGAGGAGCATATAGTTGAAGGCGCACTGTACGCACGCAACAGCGACGGCACCGTCGACATCCACTTCACCATCTCGCCCGAACACCGTGCCGCCTTCCGCCGCAAAATAGCCGCCGTGAAGCAGTACTACGAGGGGACCTTCGGCATAAAACTGAAGATAACTCTCTCGGAACAAAAGCACTACACCGACATAATTGCAGTCGACGAACAGAACCAGCCCGTACGCGACGAAAACGGCCGCCTCATCTTCCGCCCCGGCGGCCATGGTGCCCTCATCGAGAACCTCAACGAGCAGCGTGCCGACGTCATCTTCATAAAGAACATCGACAACGTGGTGCCCGACTGGATGAAGCACACCACCGTCATCTACAAGCACGTTTTAGCCGGCATGCTGCTGGAACTCAAGGCCAAGACCGACGAAGCCCTGCGACAGCTCGACAGCCGCCCCGACGAAAAGACCCTCGGACGCATAATCCGTTTTGCAACCGACGAGCTTGGTCTCACCCTGCCCGAGAAGCCGGACACCGCCACCCTGCACCGCCTCCTCAACCGCCCCATGCGCGTCTGCGGCATGGTGAAGAACCTCGGCGAACCCGGCGGTGGTCCATTCTACACCATTGATACCAAAGGCAATAGGAGCCTACAGATAGTGGAATCGGCACAAGTGAACCACCGCGACCCACAACAGGAAGAACTATTCCAAGCCTCAACCCATTTCAATCCGGTCGACCTGGTATGCTGCACCAAGAACTACCGCGGGCGCTATTTCGACCTGCGCCAATATGTCGACCCGATGACCGGTTTCATAAGCAAAAAGACCAAAGGCGCCCTCACGCTCAAGTCGCAGGAGTTGCCCGGTCTGTGGAACGGAGCCATGGCCGACTGGATCACCCTGTTTGTCGAAGTGCCTGTGGCCACTTTCAACCCCGTGAAAACCGTCAACGACCTGCTCCGCAAGGAGCATCGCGAAGGCTGACACCATCCTGCCCGCGGCAATGATGCCGTATACGCTTCTGTTTCAAGACCCATCAACCCCGTCTTTCCCCACCTCTGGGTCCGGGATGACTCCGTGATAAGTCCGCCCCAAGTCCGACCTTTCTCCGACCGTTCTATAGTAGTTCTATAGTACTTCTATAGTAGTTCTATAGTCAACCACTAAAGAAATACTATAGAACGACTATAGAAGTGGTATAGAAGTGCGCTTGTTGGGATGGTCCTGGTGCGGGGTTTTGCGCCGGAAATATTTTTTTCCGGACCAACATTTATTTTTCCATTTATAAAAAAATATTTATCTTTGCAATAACGTGGGCGCATGTCCCATTTATATAAATAGCTAAAAAACAGCATCATGACACACAACGGCATCTTTTCAGCATTGTGGCGGTTGGCCTGTATGGCTATCGCAATGGCCTTTATTGGCGGCACCGCCACGGCACAGAATATAAGTGTCAGTTCGGCACAGAACCAAAGCACTGCCACTTTTCTCGGCAACAATCTGATTGGAAACGGAGTGTATATCTGGAACGTGAAGTTCAACAACGCCACCGGAAATATCGGCAGTCCCCAGTTAGGTACATTCAACAGCAATGGCTATCAGTCGCTTATGATGGACGAGGGGGTAATTATGACCACCGGCAACATCAGCGTGGCTTCCGGCCCCAACTCTTCGGGAAGCAGTTCGGCCTCGGCGAGCGGTTCCTGGACCGACAACACACTTGGCAATTTCACGGGATACAGCGTAACGTCTTGCGCCACAATCGACTTCGACTTTGTGAGCATATCACCATTCATCACCGTGAACTATAGTTTCGGTTCGGAAGAGTACCCGGAATATGTATGTTCCTCGTTCAACGACGTGTTTGGCTTTCTCATCACCGGCCCTCACCTGAAGGCCAACGGCACCTGGCAATATGAGACGTGGAACGCCGCATGCATACCCTACACCACCAACGCCGCCCATCCAAACGGCATAGCGGTGGCCATCAACACCGTGAACAACGGCCACAACAATACCCCCAGCGATACCAACGGTGTAGCGGGTTGCACATCGCGTTTCCATGAATTCTATGTCAGCAACGCATCGGGCAGCAACGGAGTGGAGTACGACGGCTTCACCCGCAAACTGTCGGCCAACGCCACCCTGCAACCCTGCACACAGTACCACATGCACATCTCGGTGTGCAATGTGGGCGACAATTCATTTGACAGCGGTGTCTTTATCGAGAAGGAATCGTTCAACAGCCCCGCTGCCGACGTGAACCTCTCGCACCGCGAGTCAACCCCGATACAGCGCAGCCAAACCGAGACTCACTCGCTCTCGCTTGCCGGCAGCAGTTACACCCACGGCTATGTGCAAGCCACCTTCGGCGGCACCGCCGAGGCCGGAGTGGACTATGTGTGTCGCACCGACAGCGGCATAGTGATCAACAACGACAACCGCAACTTCCATATCGATACCGGCAACCGCTATATCTCCATCACCCCCACCGCCACCGCCAACCTTACAAATCCCAAGACACTGAACATATACCTGCGCACTTCGCTGTGTGACGCCTATCCGGAACTCTACACCTATGACACCATCCGCTACACGATAGTGGAAGACAACATAGTGCGCCTGCGCGACACCGTCATCCACGCCATCGACACGTGTCGCTCGGTGGGCGTAGAGGTGGCCGTTGGCAGCCCCATTCGCTTCCACTGGGACCCCGAAGACGATATCGACTTCCCCAACCAGCAGTATTCCTCGGCCCTTATCACAGAGAGCCGCAACTACCGCGTGAGTGCGGAGGACGCTGAAGGCCATACCGATACGGCAGAGGTACAGGTCATCGTCACCCCGCATGCCGAAGATGGTATCGCCGAACTGCGCCACGACGAGTTCAGCGTGCGCCCCAACCCCACCAACGGAATGGCGACAATATACCTGAAAGAGCCGCTGGAGAATGCCGGCGAGATGTTGCTTATCGACATTAGTGGCAAGACGATGGAACGGGTGGAGTTGCCTTCCGGCACCATCGACCTGACGCTCGACCTCACAGCCTATCCCAAAGGGACATACCTGCTCAAACTGCTCACCCCCGACAAAGTGGGCATAAACAAACTTATCAAAGAATAATTTCAACCTCACGATAATAAACAATCAAAGTACTGACATGAAAGAATATACACTCGAAGAATTCCAGAATGAACTGCGTCTCGGCATTCCCGACCCGCTGCCCGAACCCCAACCCTACGACCCCACGGTGAACCACGCTCCCAAGCGTAAGGACATCCTCACGCCTGCCGAGAAGAAACTGGCCATCCGCAACGCCCTGCGCTACTTCCCCGCCAAGCATCACAAGATGCTGGCCAAAGAGTTTGCCGAGGAGCTGCAGAAGTACGGCCGCATCTATATGTACCGTCTGCGTCCCACCTACAAGATGTACGCCCGCCCCATCGACGAGTATCCTGCACGCTGCCGCCAGGCTGCAGCCATCATGCTAATGATACAGAACAACCTCGACCCGGCGGTGGCACAGCATCCGCACGAGCTTATCACCTATGGCGGCAACGGCGCCGTCTTCCAGAACTGGGCCCAGTATCGCCTGGTCATGAAATACCTCAGCGAGATGACCGACGAGCAGACCCTCGTTATGTACAGCGGTCATCCCATGGGCCTCTATCCCAGCCACAAAGACGCTCCGCGCGTAGTGGTCACCAACGGCATGATGATACCCAACTACAGCAAGCCCGACGACTGGGAACGTTACAACG
>JAEEGL014979827.1_pt1 | contig 39267 bp, 40 predicted proteins | sample 9134231 | NCBI WGS metagenome assembly JAEEGL01 (sample SAMN16246548, study PRJNA631951) | gut metagenome | biome: gut microbiome; feature: rumen; material: fiber-attached | host: Bos | place: Iran: Karaj | collected 2018-10 | reverse complement strand
TTTCCGCGCTGGTAAGGCACAGCAGAAAGAAAGCCGCGCAGAAGAACAAGGCTCCGGCACAGTGATGCGCAGGAACGCACCGCTGAAAAGGCTTCACAGACACGGGGAGGTATCGGCCTCCCCGTTTTTTTGCCGGCAGGGATTTCCGCCTGTCTGTGAGAAATCGCATCTATGTAAAAAACGCCGAACCTGATTATAAGAAATGACGAAAATTCAGTTCTGAGCGAAATAATAATTGACGATGCATTATAAATATGTTATAATGTAATGTAAATCTATACCCACCGAAAGGATGAATCCACCGAATGGCAAACAAGAAGTATTCGGCACGAGCCACGGACGGCTCAAAGGCAAAACCCGTGATAATCGGTATAGCCGCGGCAGCGGTGCTGGCTATCGGTATTCTCGGTTATCTCGCGGTCAAAGCCAATGAAGACAACCTCTCCGCCGCGCTCCGGTACAACTTCAACAAATTCTATCCCTCTACATACAATACCGCCGAAGAAATGAAAGACGACGCCGATCAGGACAGAGACGGCGTAAAGAATGCGGACGAGGCTGCCGCGAAGACCAGCCTCATTGCTGCCGACACCGACAGCGACGGCCTCACGGACAGCAGAGAAAAGGAAGCCGGTACAGACCCCACCAACCCCGACTCCGACGGCGACGGCATCAAGGACGGCGCTGAGGTGCTGGCGGCACTGGATCCGCTCTCCCTCATCACGGACGGCAAGACCAAGGACTCCGAAAGAACTTTCTTGCGCGAGATACAATTCCCGGACGGCAGAGTCACCCTCACCGGTCACGGGAATATATACAGCGCCACCGTCGATAAGCTCTCGCTGAACTCCATAGCCGCAAACGCCGGTGTTATCTCCGCTCCCTATGAGATACACTGCGACGGGAACTTCGATTCCGGCAGGCTGAGCTTCAATTTCGACACGAAAGCCGCCGAGATCGCGGGCATAACGGCTGCCGACCTCTGCGTTTTCAAGTTCGACCCCTACTCAAAGAAATACACCGAGATCAACGGCGTGGAATTCAGCGACAATGATTCCGTCTGCTGCGATATGAACGAGAACGGCGTTTATGTGCTGGGCTCGAAGAAGACCATTCACAAGGCCGCCGAGGCATACCAGAGCGGACAGATGAACATTCACCTGCTGATAGACAACTCCGGCTCCATGTACCCGAAGGCAATACAGTCCACCTCGAAGGAGAACGACGTAAACTTCAAGAGACTGTCCTTCGCGCAGAATTTCGTTACTTCTATCGACGGCTCCGTAAAATTCGCGATCTCTTCGTTCACATACGAATTCAAGACGCTCTGCGGCTTTGAATCCGACAAATCCACCGTTGTGAATGCGATACAGTCCATTCGCACGCTGGGACCCGGATTTGACGGCACCAGCGTTGAAAGAGCGCTGATGCTGGGTCTGGAGAGCTTCGGTGAATCCACGCTCAGCGAAAGAAATGTCATAATCCTGCTGACGGACGGCATCTCCACCGATACCGCAGGCTATACTCTCGCGGATATCGTATCCCACGCTAAGGCAAAGAACGTCACGATCAACACCATAAGCCTCGGCAGCGAGATAGACCGCGATCTGCTCCAGAAGATAGCCGCAAGCACAGGCGGTCAGTATTACCCGCTGGATCAGGCCGACATACTGGAAGGTCTCTATACCACCATGATCGCGTCCATGGACGACGACATCGTGGACGATGACTATGACGGCACACCCGACAGCTACACGCTTTACGATACCGGATTCAATCCCGATTTCAACGGCTTCAGCTTCGGCAACTTCAAGACCAAGGAATCCTCCACCCTCGATTTCGGCATGGTGATGCTGGCGAGAGACTGGTTCCGCGGCAAGGTACCCGGCGCATACGAAAAGGGCAAGGATCTGTCCTACACCTTTGAAGGCACCACCATATCCACCGAAGAGCCCCTGCGCAAAGTCATACTCCAGACCATGCAGACCTCGTGGCTCGAACCCGAGAATTATCTGAACTTCTCGTCGGACGGCAAGACCCTGCGCATTAAGAGCGACGAAGCCGCCGCCGCGCAGAACAAGGGCTGGCTCAAGCTGACCATACCGTACAGCGAACCCGGCACAGGCTGGGAAGAAGCCGAGGTGCTGGTTCCGAACTTCAATTCCAACACCCTGCGCACCGAATACAGCGCCAACGACTACTCCATGATCCGCGCCATCAACTGCTACAATGCCCTGCGCGATACAGGTTCCTCATTCGGCGTGAACAGCGAGAATGACCTCAGCAGAGTCAAGAGCATACTCGCAGAGGGCAACCCGATAGTCACGAAGATGCTCTGGTCTGACAGCGACGGAAAATGCTACAGCCGCTACGTCCTGCTCACCGCGCTCCGCCGTGACCTCGACGACCCCAATGTGTTCAGGATGAAGATATACGACGTGAACAAGGAGTCCTCCAACACCGTCGTTATGAACCGCACGCCCCGTATAGGCCGCAGCGGTCAGACAGACTTCTCCTATACCGCCAGGTGGGATAACAAGCCCGTTTCCCTCACCTGCTTCCTCACGGAACTTGACTGATAACAGTATGAACATCTTATCCGTCCGCCGCGGCGGGTCACGCGCCGGGAGCGCGAAGCTCCTCTGCGTCACCGCCGCGGCGCTGGTTCTTCTTTCCGCCTGCGGTGCGGAAGCCATATACATACCGGAAGCTGCCGTAACGCCCGTTGCGGAGGAACAGACCGCTGCTCCGGAGACAAAGGCCGTCATGGCATCATTCTCCGTACAGACAACGGAAGAGCCTCCCGAAGAAGTGACAGTCTCCGAAGCTGTCCGCGAGCCGGTGACAGTCACATTTTCCGGAAAGGATCCCGGTGAGCTGATCCGGGATACCCGGAAGCGCGACGCCTGCGGGGGCTATGAGTACGAATACCCCATAAGCAGCGGTAATATCACCGTGCTGGGCGCAAATCTCGTCTATGTGGGGGAAAGTTTCGGCTTCGACTGCGTTTATACTACCGTAAGCCCGGAGCAGATGCTCGAATGGAGCGTGGATTCCGGCTGCGGGAGCATCACGCCGGAAGGCGTCTTCACTGCGCTGGACGTGGGTGTATGCTATGTGACCGCGTACTGCCCCGCCGACGGTATTTCTTCCTCTATGAAGGTACACTGCATCAGACCCGGTGATGTCATAGGCTTCATTCCTATGGTGAACAATATCCCCATAGCAAACAAGACCTATCCGCTTCCCGAGGACTACGAGCCCGGTCTGCAATCCGTGGCGGAAGAAGCGCTGGACAGGCTGAAAGCCGCCGCAAAGGCTGACGGCATACTGCTGGAGCCGGTTTCGCTGTTCCGCTCCTTTGAACGCCAGAAAGAAGTTTACGATTCATGGTTCGTTCAATACGGCCGGGAAGAGACCGATAACATATCGGCACGGCCGGGGCACTCCGAGCATCAGCTGGGGCTTGCGGCGGACATCAACTCGCTGCAGTATGAGTTCGCCGACACGAAGGAAGGCATCTGGCTCCGGGAGCACTGCCATGAATACGGCTTCATACTGCGCTACCCGTCCTTTGAAGCAAAGGAATATACCGGATATAACTTCGAACCGTGGCATATCCGCTACATCGGAGAGGAGCTTGCCCCGCGCGTCACAGAGACAGGAAAGACGCTTGAGGAGCTGCTCGGCATAGATTCAAGGTACAGATAGGCTCTGTACGGTACCGGAAAAAAGAACAGAAGCCCGTGATCCGCCCGGTCACGGGCTCATTTTGGTATTATCACGGGATAAAACTGTATAAAATAAAAAAACACTTGCAAAATATTATAAAATATAGTATAATATAGAAAGATATTGTTTGCAGAAGAATTGAGGTTTTTTAATGTTCAGTGCGATCATGTCGGGAAACATCCTGACTATCATACTTACGGCGTTTTCCATACTTGTGATGCTTTTCGTGGTGTTCCCGCTGCATGAAAGCTCCCATGCCCTGGCGGCGAAGCTCCTGGGCGACGATACCGCGGAACGGCAGGGGCGCATCACGCTCAACCCCTTCGCGCACCTTGACCTGATAGGTACCATAGGAATTATACTGTTCCGCGTGGGCTGGGCAAAGCCTGTTCCTGTCAACACAAGAAGATGCACAAAGATAAAGAGCGAGAAGGCCGCAATGGCGCTTACCGCCGCGGCAGGCCCTCTGGCGAACATACTCTCGTCACTGGTGTTCCTGATAATCGAAAAGATACTGATAGTGAACTACAACACAAGCGGCGCGCAGGTGCTCTATTACCTCATACTCGCGCTGGAGCTGATAATACAGATAGACCTGTACAACGGCGTGTTCAACCTGCTGCCGATACCGCCCTTCGACGGTTCGAGGGTGTTCTTCGCTTTCCTGCCCCAGAAATACTACTTCGCGATAATGCAGTATGAGCAGTTCATAATGATAGGCCTGCTGATACTGATGTACACGGGCATACTTTCCATTCCCTTCCAGTTCATCACCGATATGATATACGGCTTTCTCGACCTGATTACGAAGTTCATCTGCTGACATGGAAGAGCTGAGTTTCAGACTGGAGATTTTCGAGGGGCCTCTCGACCTTATGCTGAACCTGATAAGCAAGCATAAGCTGAATATCCGCGACATCGAGATATCCATACTGCTGGATCAGTTCCTGGACTACCTGGACAGGATGCAGCAGGCGGACATCGACGTGGCGGGAGAATTCGTCGAAATGGCGGCTCATCTCATATACATCAAGACCGCGGAACTGCTGCCGAAGCAGGAAGTCGAGGAGCTGAAAAAGGAGCTCTCCGGCAGACTTATCGAGTACGCGCTCTGCAAACGCACCGCCGAGCGCCTGAAACGGCACTACATCGGAGATTCGGTGTTCGTGCGCGAGCCGCTGGATCTTCCGGTGGACAAGATATACCGCGGAAGGCATGACCGCTACGAACTGCTGGACAACTACACTGTCGTAAGCACCAAGAGCAAGCGGCTGAAACAGGACGCAAAGCTGGTATTGCAGCCGATCGTGGCGCAGTCCTACGTCAGCGTGTTCACGAAGCTGATATTCGTGCTCCGCAGACTGCGCTCCGGTGAGGAGATCGAGGTAAGATCGCTGTACAAGGGACAGTCCCGCTCGGCGCAGGTGGCGGTGTTCCTGGCACTGCTGGAGCTGTCCAAGCGCGGCAGAGTGCGGTTCTCCGACGACGGCGAGACGATAGTGATGTCCGACGGAACGGAAAATACAGAAGAACAGAATGACGAAAACACAACGGAAGGCGGGGTGACGGAGGAATGAATTACGCGGAAGGCATCGCGGCGGTAGAAGCGGTGATGTTCGCTTACGGCGACCCTATAAGCCCGGAAAAGCTCGCCGAAGCCACAGATCTTGACGTGGAGACCGCCGTCAAGCTCGTTGACCACCTTGAAAGACAGTATAACGTCCGCGAGAGCGGGCTTACCATACTGCGGATAAACAACGGCTTCCAGATAGCGGCGCGCAGGGAGTTCGCGGACAACGTGAAGAAGGCTCTCGAAACAAAGCGTCAGCAGCCTCTCTCGCAGGCGGCTATGGAAGTGCTGGCGATAGTAGCCTACAATCAGCCCGTCACCAAATCCTTCGTGGAGCAGGTGCGCGGCATAGACAGCAGCAGCGTCGTGAACAGCTTATGCGAGCGAGGGCTGCTTGAAGAAGCGGGGCGTCTCGATCTGCCCGGACGGCCGATATCCTACCGCACCACGGACACGTTCCTGCGGTGCTTCGGGCTCAGCAGGATCGAGGAGCTTCCTCCCCTGCCCGATCAGGAAGGTCAGATCGACTTCGACGAGCTGGCGGAGCTGGAAAAGGAACGCGAGCTCGGATATCCGGACAGCTCCGATACCGGGGACGCGGGTTCTGACGGCGGCGGGCTCCCCGATGAAACAGCGGAGACCGTCAGTGAAGATGAATAATATACCGGAAAGGTAAGACAGAATGACAGGCTGGATCATATTCGGTTCTATCCTGCTTGTCCTGATAATACTTTTCGCGCAGTCAATAAGAGTCAGGCTCATTTACGAGAAGGAAGCCGAGATAACCGTGAAGATACTGTGCTTCACGCTGTTCAGGACTCCCGTTGACCCGAAGACCGCCGAAAAGAAGAAGCGCAAGAATGCGAAGAAGGCTGAACGCAAACGCATAAAAGCCGAAAAGCAGCGCAAAAAGGCCGAAAAAAAAGGCGCGGGCAAGTCCGGCGGCGCAGAGACTTCGGAAGAGAACGCAGACAGTTCTTCCGGGGCTGCGGACGATGAAAAGGACAGCAAAAAGTCCGGCCACAAAGTGGGCAAACAGGCGAAAAAGCCGAAGATGAAGCTGTCCGTTGACATGATAATGGACTATGTGAGAAGCGCTTCGCCGCCCATTAAACGGCTTTTCAGAAAGATCAGGATAAGAGATGTGTATATCGACTGGGTCGTGGGCTCAGACGACGCGGCAAAGACCGCCCTCAAATACGGAGGCTTATGCTCCTCGATATACTCGGCGCAGGAATTTCTGACAAGATATTTCGATACAAAGATCGGCGAGATAAACATAGAAGCGGATTTCGCGGCGGAAAAGGACGATATATTCGTCTATATGCTGCTGAAACTGCGGATCTCGACACTGCTGGGCGTAGTGCTGTGGCTGGGTGTGAGGGTGCTTAAAACGTACCTGAAATACAACAGCAGGCCGAAGCCCGCAAAGACAGCAAAAAAAGTAAAAGCAAGACCTGCTCCGGGCAGGTAAGACAATTCAGGAGGAATAATATGGCACAGCATCTCGAAGGACTTATGAGCACCTCAATGGAGAAGATACGCGAGCTCGTCGATGTGGATACCATTATCGGCAAGCCTATCTCCACTCCCGACGGCACGACGATCATACCGATCTCAAAGGTATCGTTCGGATTCGTTTCCGGCGGCTCGGATATCCCATCCACCACCCCGAAGGAAGTATTCGCGGGCGGCGCGGGCGCGGGTATCACCATCAAGCCCCAGGCGTTCATCGTCATCAATAAGGAAGGCGATTCGAAGATACTCGAACTCGGCGGCAAGTCCAGCCCGATCGAAGGCATCATCGAAAACGCTCCCGAGCTCATCGGCAAGCTGAAGAATATGTTCGGCAAGAAGGGCGCGGACGGCGAAGAAGCCGCCGACGTTCCTGAAGAAGCTGCCGACAGCGCGGACGACAAGACCGAGGAATAATTTTCCGTCAATGTTCGCCGTATAATCACCGCGGGTATGCAAAGAATACCTGCGAGGTGAACATATATGAAGATAGTTTCCGTAATAGCCGCGGCTCTCGCGGCGCTCACAGTCCTGAATACGGCGGCTTCTGCCCTGCCCCGCGAAGAGGATATCTCCGCGGAATGCGCGGTGGTGATGAACGCGGACACCGGCACGGTGCTATACGAAAAGAATGCCCGTAAGCAGCGCGCAATGGCAAGCACAACGAAGATCATGACGGCTCTGCTGACTCTTGAAGCCGGCGATCCGGACAGGCTCTTCGCCGTTGACAGCACCGCCATACGCGTGGAAGGCACGTCAATGGGACTGAAAGAGGGCGATATCGTAACGCGCAGGGCTCTGTGCTGCGGTATGCTGCTGCCCTCCGGGAATGACGCGGCAAACGCGGCAGCAGTCAATGTCGCCGGGAGCATAAGCGCTTTCGCGGAGCTGATGAACAGGCGCGCCGCGCAGCTCGGCATGAAGGACACACATTTCGTCACGCCCTCCGGGCTGGACGCCGACGGTCACTATACCACGGCTTACGATATGGCTCTGCTGACCCGTGAGGCGATGAAAAACGAGGAGTTCCGCAGGATATGCGGCTCGGAGTACGTCGTGACCGAATTCGGGAACCCGCCCGGAAAACGCACTCTGCGCAACTCCAACAAGCTGCTCGGAATGTATGATGGCTGCATCGGCGTCAAGACCGGATTTACCGACAATGCCCGCAGATGCCTTGTTTCCGCGGCGGAAAGAAACGGCTGCACCCTTATTGCGGTGACACTGAACGCGCCGGACGACTGGAATGACCACAGAAAACTGCTGGACAGCGGCTTTGAGGGTATGAAGCGCTATGACATACAGCTGGAGGAGTTCTCCGCCGAAGTAGCCGGAGGAACTGCGGATACTGTCTCGATCGTGCCTGCGGAAACGCTGACTGTCGGTATGACGGCTGCGGAAGCGAAAACAATATCGGTGCGGTACAGCGTGCCGGGATTCGTCTACGCAGAAGTCTCGGAAGGCGAAAAGCTGGGGACTGCCGATGTGTACCTTGACGGGCGGCTCCTGAAGCGCGTGGCTATGACCGCGGCCAGGGACGTACAGCGCGCCGAGCCTTCACACGGCCTGTTCGACTGGCTGAAGAATATACTGAACGGCGGCTTTATGACCGCCTTTGCAAAGGAATGACATAAATGGAGCTTATAAGGATCCAGAAGATAATAGCCGACAGCGGCTACTGCTCACGGCGCAGAGCCGAGCAGCTCATAGCGGACGGCGAAGTTAAGGTGAACGGACACCCCGTAAGCCTCGGCGACAAGGCCGACCCGAGAAACGACATCATCACCGTATGCGGAGAGAAGATAAGCGCGGAGCCTACGGCACTGCGCTACATAAAGCTGTATAAACCCCGCGGCTATGTCACTACCATGTCCGACGAACTCGGCAGAAAGTCGGTGACGGAGCTGATAAAGGACATTCCCGAAAGAGTCTACCCCGTGGGCAGGCTCGATAAGGATTCCGAGGGGCTCCTGCTGCTCACCAACGACGGGCAGCTTGCCAATGATATAATGCACCCCCGTAAGCATATAGCCAAGACCTACCGCGTCACCGTGGCGGAAAAGGTCTCCGAGGACACGATAAACACGCTCATGGCGGGAGTCGAGATCGACGAGGGCGTTGTGACCGCTCCCTGCGTAGTCACAGTGAAAGTTGACGAGCCGGAGCGCACAGTGCTTGAATTTACCATATATGAGGGCAAGAACCGCCAGATTCGCCGTATGTGCGAGGCGGTGAGCCTTACGGTCAAGCGCCTGAGACGCACCAGCGTAGGCGGCGTGAAGCTCGGTATGCTGCGCCCCGGCACTTACGCCGACCTGACCGAGCAGGAGCTGAGGGCTCTCCGCACAGCGATAGGCGGCCCCACTCCGCCGAAACGCACCAAAGGAGGAAAAAGAAGATGATAACGATACTCCGCGATCCCGAGATCGCAGATAAGCTGGTCTACATAATGAAGGACGACGGCAGGCGCGTAGGCGGCATAACCTCCGTGCTCACCGGAGACGGAGATCTTATGATAACCGCGCTGGACAGTGAAGTTGAGCTGTACTATGACGGGCTTGTGCGCGCTGTGCTGGCTTACGCGGCAACAAGGGGCATCGACAGGGCGGTATTCAATATCAGCGATGAAAGACAGCTCCGCAGGCTGAAAGGCTTCGGCTTCATCACCGACGAGAGCAGGGTTCTTGAAAGCATTTCCGACTTCTTCTCGGCAGGCTGCAAGAGTGAATAACAGACAACATACAGCGAAAGGTGGGTGAACGATGTCCGGAAAAAATACGGCAGCCATTCTCAACGAATACATAGAACGTGCCAAAGTCACAAACGACACGGAAGCACTCAAAAAGCTGAACCGTGAATTCGGACTGCTCACGCCCGTTACCGGTGACGATCCGGATATGGAGAATCTCAGGAAGAATGTGTACGGCGTTGTGTCCGAGGTAGTCTACCTGCGCGAGGAGCTGAAAAAGGCGGATCTGCGCAACAAGGACATTCTCAGCGAAACCGAACACGCCGAGATAATAAAGGTGCAGGAGCTCATCGACTGCAACCTGTTCACCTACCACTTCCAGCCTATCGTGCGCGCCGACAACGGCGAGATATACTCTTATGAGGCTCTTATGCGCGCCGGGGAGATGCAGGGCATCACGCCTTTTCATATTCTCAAGTACGCGGAGCTCACAGACAGGCTCGACGAAGTTGAGCAGTACACTTTCCTGAATGTGCTGAACTTCATCGATACTCACCGCGAGCTTTTTGCGGACAGACCCGTATTCATCAACAGTATGCCAAGCACCCGCATCGACAGTGAAAGCGCGGAGAAGATAGAGACACTTCTGCGGAAACTCTCGGATATGGTCGTGGTGGAGATGACGGAAAGCTCGGAATTCAGCGATGACGAGCTCAACGATATAAAATCGAAGTACAGGCGGCTTGATGTACGCATCGCCATAGACGATTACGGCACGGGCTACTCGAATATCAGCAACCTGCTGCGGTACACGCCCAACTTTGTAAAGATAGACCGCTCTCTCCTGAGCGGCATCAGCGGCAACCCGAACAAGAAGCACTTCGTCCGTGAGATCATCGATTTCTGCCACGAAAACGGCATACTCGCGCTTGCCGAGGGCGTTGAAAGCTCCGACGAGCTGCGCACCGTGATACTGCTGGGCGTTGATCTGATACAGGGCTTCTACACCGCGAGACCGGCACCGGAAGTATTGCAGGCTCTGCCCTATGAGCTGCGCTCGGAGATACGCTCCCACAGGCAGGAGCGCGACGACGGCAAGCGCATGAAGATATACAGCGCGCAGGAAAGCGAGAGAGTCAACCTCGACAAGCTCTACAAGGACGGCTACGACCGCATCATAATCGGCAACGGCTACCTTGGCGGCACCGTCACGATAGCGGGTTCGCAGTACCTTGAGACCGACATACACATCGAGACAGCGGAGAGCTTCCACGGCACGATAATACTTGAAAATGCCGTGATCTCCAACCTACCCGGCAGAGCTGCCTTTGCAGTAGGCGAGGACAGCGACGTCACTCTGGTACTCAACGGTACCAACAAACTCAATAAGGCAGGAATAAAGGTACCTGCCTCGTCGAAGCTGAAACTTGTTGGCAAGGGCAGTCTTGAAATATCTCTCGGCGGCGCAAACTACTACGGCATAGGAAATGATCTGGAATCGCCGCACGGAGAGCTTACATTCGAGCAGGACGGCACGATATCCATACATTCCGACAGTCACGAAGGCGTCTGCATAGGTTCAGGTCTCGGCGGCAGGATAAGGATTTGCCGCGGAAGATACGTCCTGTGCGGCGAAGGAAGTATGAATGTCTGCATAGGCGCTTACTCCGGTTTTGCGGATATCGACATAATAGGCTGCGACTTTGACGGCAAGACTACCGGAGCGCACAGCACGGTCATAGGCTCCCTTGAAGGCGAGGCAAGCATAAATCTGCGCTATTCCAGCATAAAGTGCGAAGCGCACAGCCTGCACGCCGCCGCTCTCGGAACCGTGGGCGGCACCAAAGCGTCCGTTCACGCTGAAAGCATCCACATGAACATAGCTATGAGCGCCGAGGCTCTGACGGTATTCGGTTCGCTTCTCAACGAATCGGATATTGCTCTGGAACGCTCGGCAATACAGATAAAGGCGGAAGGCGCCAATGCCCTGCTCTTCGGAGGCATCAACGGCGGAGCCCGTTTCTCCACCACTTATATCGACCTCTCCGCAGAGATCAATACACAGTACGAGGATTGCTATATCCATGAAAACACCAGCCTCAACCTCACCGGCGGCAAATACCGCCTTAAAGTCAACGGTGTCGAAAGAGACGAACTTCAGTAGCCTCGTTCAAGAACGGGAACAAGTAGTCGCTTGCGCTCAAGTGTTTGAGAGTCGCTTGCGCTTGAGTATGACGCCCTTTGAAAAGGGCTTAGCCTAAACTTAAATCGCTTCGCCTTGCAGATTCGGTAGGTAGTACGCCTATACAGAGTATAAAATTTCTGCTCCTATTTATTGACAATAGGAGCAGTTTTTTGCGTGTAAATATGTCGATAGAAGAGATTCTGAAAGGATTCCCCACTACCCCTCCGACAAAAGGAGCAGAAAAAAGCGGGGGCGAAAAGAAACGTATAACGAAACTACCGGCTGCGAGGCAGAGACTAAATAAATAAGAATTTAACAGACGGATTGACCGCGCGGGTACCGCGCCGGATTGACAGCGGGGGTACCCCGCCGCCGCAGTGGGCGAAATAAAACTATTGACAAATCAGACATATTCTGCTATAATGTAAAAATGAAATTGAAAACCGATTTCAAATCCAAAAGGAGGTACCACAGTGGCAACATATAAAACCGCAAGACGTGAAAACCTGCTTGAATTCCTGAAAAATCACCCTAATAGCTCCTTCACCGTGAGAGAAATAGTCTCCGAAATGGAAAAACATGAAGAGACCAGAAACCTCACTTCGGGAAGTACAATATACAGACTCCTGCGCGAACTCGAACATTCCGGAACCGTCACAAGAACCATAGACCCCGAAAACAGAGAATATGTATATTCCCTCACCGACAGCGACGAGCCCGCAGTCAATATGCGCTGTAAAGTCTGCGGCAAAGTCTACAGCGCCGATACCGAAACAAGTCGCCGCATAAAAGAAGATATCGCAGCCTGCGGTGATGTGGCTCCCGGAGATGAAATAGAACTCCTCGTTAAATGTAAGAAATGCAGAGGATAACTGTATGACCGCAAGAAAAAAGCGTCTGATTTTAACCGCCGTCCTGCTGTGCGCAGCCCTCGTCTGCTCCTTCTTCATCGTCGCAAACTGCTCACACCATAACTGCACACACGACGACGACTGCGCCGTCTGCCGCATGATAGCCGGATTTGTACGGATCCTGTCCTGTGTCCGCGCTGCCGCAGCAGAAACCGCGCTTTTTACAGCCGTATTTGCCGTGGCCGCCGCTGTACTGCGTCTTTTCCGTAAATGTGACGCTGTCACGCCGGTCACTTTAAGAACGGAGCTTCGTGAATAGAATGGTCTTTCACTCAAAAAAGACAACACATTCATATCACGGAGGTAATAAATTTATGTCAAACAAAAAGAAAATATCATTATTCGCAGCCCTCGCGCTCATCGTAACAGGCGTTTCCGCCTGCGGTCAGAGCGCGTCCGCAGTAAACACCGGAAATTCCGATAAGCTGAAAATAGTCTGCACCGTCTTCCCCGAATATGACTGGGTAAGACAGATAATGGGCAATAAGGCCGCAGAAGCCGATATCACCTACCTGCTGGGAAGCGGCACCGATATGCATAACTTCCAGCCCACAGCCGACGATATTATAAAAATATCCGACTGCGACCTGCTTATCTACGTCGGCGGCGAGTCGGACAAGTGGGTGGATGATGCCCTCGCGAATGCGCTGAACAAGAATATGCAGACTTTAAGCCTGCTCGAAGCCGTCGGCAGCGGTCTCAAAGCCGAGGAGTTCAAAGAAGGCATGGAACATGAACATGAGCATGAGCATGAAGAAGAAGAGCATGAGCATGAAGATGAAGACGAGCATGAGCATGAACATGAGGAAGAAGAAGAGATCGAATACGACGAGCACGTCTGGCTGTCCGTAAGCAACGCGAAACTGATATGCGGACAGATCACCGATAAGCTCTGCGCTCTCGATACGGCAGACGCCGATACATACAAAGCGAACCTGACGGCTTACTCCGCAGAGCTGGATAAGCTGGACGCAGACTTCAGAGAAGTCATTTCCGCGGCGCCCGTGAAGACTGTGGTATTCGGGGACAGATTCCCGTTCCGCTACTTCACGGAGGACTACGGACTCGATTACTACGCTGCATTCGCAGGCTGTTCCGCGGAGACCGAAGCCAGCTTCGAGACTGTGGTGTTCCTCGCAAACAAGCTCGACGAGCTGGGCGTAAAGACAATATACACGATTGAGAATTCCGACGGCTCCATAGCCCGGACGATCATAAACAGCACAAAGAACAAGGATCAGAACATCGCGGCGCTGAACTCCATACAATCCGTGAAGAGCGCGGAGGCAGAGTCCGGCACTACCTACATCTCGCTGATGCGTGAAAACCTTGAAGTGCTGAAAAATACATTGAAATAAAGGAAAGATAAGTATGGGGAACCTGCTTCATTGTCAGGATATAGTACTCGGCTGGGAGGGCAGCGCCGTTGTAAGCGGTCTGAACTTCGATATAACCGAGGGCGATTATCTCTGCATACTCGGTGAGAACGGCTCGGGAAAGAGCACTCTCATAAAAGCTCTGCTCGGGCTGAACAAGCCTATGTCGGGCATCATGGAACGGCCTGCCGATATGAAGGCCGGAGATATAGGCTACCTGCCGCAGCAGAATGCAATACAGAGAGACTTCCCTGCTTCGGTGCAGGAGATAGTGCTTTCGGGCTGTCTGCCGAAATGCGGACTGCGGCCTTTCTACAAGAAGGAAGAAAAAGAAATGGTACGCAGCACAATGGAGCGTCTGGGAATAACAGATCTGGCGAAGCGCTGTTACCGCGAGCTTTCCGGAGGTCAGCAGCAGCGCGTGCTCATCGCGCGTGCTCTCTGCGCTGCGCAGAAGGTACTGCTCCTTGACGAGCCGGTCACCGGTCTCGACCCGAAGGCGCAGCTCGATCTCTACGATCTGATCGCGGAGCTTAACAGGAACGGTGTGACGATAATCATGGTATCACATGACTTCGGGGCGGCGATCAGATACGCTTCACACATACTCCACATAGGTGCGCATCATCAGCTCTTCTTCGGCAGAACAGCCGATTATCTGAAAAGCGAAACAGGCAGGATCTTCTCCGAAAGTGCGCACATACAGGAAGAATCCGTGGAAAGGACGGAAAACGGGATTGACTAACGAATTCATGGCGAAATTACAGCTTTATTTCAGCTACCCGTTTGTGTGGTACGCGCTGATAGTCGGGCTTCTCATAGCGCTCTGCTCCTCCCTGCTGGGCGTGACGCTGGTGCTGAAACGCTTCTCCTACATCGGGGACGGGCTTTCACACGTCGCGTTCGGCGCAATGGCGATAGCGGGAGTTCTGGGGCTTACAAACAATATGTATGTCGTTCTGCCGATAACCGTTATTTCGGCGGTGCTGCTCCTGCGGACAGGTCAGAACGCGAAGATAAACGGCGACGCAGCAATAGCGATGATCTCCGTGGGAGCGCTTGCTGTGGGCTATATGCTGATGAACCTGTTCCCCTCCTCGGCGAACATCTCCGGCGATGTCTGCACGACGCTGTTCGGTTCAACATCCATACTTACGCTGAAACCCGAGGACGTTATCCTCTGCATAATAATGTCGGTCATAGTTATCGCAGTGTTCCTGCTGTTCTATCACAAGATATTCGCGGTGACGTTTGACGAGAACTTCATAAAGGCTGCCGGCGTAAAGGCCGAGGGCTACAACCTGCTGATAGCGATAATAACCGCGCTCATAATCGTGCTTGCGATGAACCTTGTGGGTTCGCTGCTTATATCGGCGCTCATAATATTCCCTGCCCTGTCGGCTATGAGAGTGTTCCGCAGCTTCAGGAGCGTGATAATCTGCTCCGCCGTTATCTCTGTTATATGCGCGGGTGTGGGTATCTTCACCTCCATAATGGCGGGAACGCCTGTCGGCTCGACTATCGTCGTTACAGATATCGCGGTATTCTTTATATTCTGTATAGTTTCTCTCTTCACAAGGAGGAAGGCTTGATGAAAAAAACTGCAAAGGCCGCCGCTCTTACAGCTGCGGCGCTTCTTCTGTGTTCGTCCTGTGCTCAGCAGCCTGCCGCGAAAGCTCCGGACAGCCCGAGTGCGCTGATAAACAACATAATGAGCGAAGCCGCTGCACAGGCTTCGGAGGCTGCTCCGAAAGCCTCAGCGACTACTGCGGCTGCTCCGGAGACCACGGCTGCCGCGGCGGAAACTCCCGCGTCACAGGACGGTACCGCGGTGGATATCGACCTGACGCAGATGAATTCCACTATGATATACTCTGTCATCTACGATATGATGATAAACCCGGACAGCTACTACGGCAAGAGCCTTCTGGTAGACGGATATTTCGACACTATGGTCTACGACGGGTCTGACACGAGATATTTCTTTGTTGTCGTGCCGGACGCGACTGCCTGCTGCGTGCAGGGGCTTGAATTCATACTCACAGGCGCCTCCTACCCCGGAGATTACCCCGAAGTACAGGACGATATCCGTGTCCGCGGCGTTATGGACTGCTATGAAGAGGCCGGCCAGATGTACACATACATAAGGGCGGATTCTCTTACAAAAATATAAAATATATTGCAGAAATCAAGGAGTAGAAAAATGAAAACCAATGTTATTCGCACAACCGTCGCCGCGGGCATGATAGCGGCAGTTTCCCTGCTCTCGTCATGCGGAGCGGCTACGAAAGCCGCAGAGGTACCTGCTTCGGCAGCGACTACGACTACAACGGCCGCACCTTCGACTACTGCGGCACCCGCGACAACTGCCGCGCCGAAAACCACAACCGCCGCAAAAACTACGACAACGGCAGCAACTACGACAGCTCCGGTCACAACGACTGTGGAAACGACCATGAGCGAAGAGGAAATACTGAAATATCAGTCTGACCGCTATACCGAGATATACAAGGGCGATAAGCTCACAGAGATCAAGGCGATGATGGTCAACCAGGGCATAGCTCCGGAATCCGATATCGAGATGTACACCGACGAAGGCGAGAGTCTCGACAACTTCTACAACGCGCCTTCTACCTACGATATTACAAGGATCGTATTCAAGAAGGGCGGTACAATACAGCTTTACGGTGTGAAGAACAGACTTATCCCCGACGCCGCGAAGAATGCTATCAAGGACAGCGTTATCTCGAAGCTGGCTGATAAGATCACAGATCACTTCCATTTCTTCGGTGATGATTGATATCATTTAAGAAAATATTTTTTACGTTCTTGACAAATCGGCGCAGTAATGTTATACTAAAAACAGTAAAATATCACAATACTCCGAAAAGCGAGGACGCGAAATGAGAAAATTCATTCTATCATGCGAATCAACCGTTGATCTCCCCTACGCATACCTTGAAAAAAGAGAGTTGCCTGTTCTTTTTTACACATACTCCGCCAACGGACAGGAATACACGGACGATCTCGGGAAAGACCCGGAATCCCTGCCGAATTTCTACCGGCTGCTTGCCGGCGGCGCTATACCGACTACATCGCAGATAAACCGGTTCCGTTACAAGGAGTTCTTTGAAGAGCTTCTGAAAAAGGGCGACGTCATACACGTTACATTAAGCTCCGGAATTACCGGCTCCTACGGGAATGCGGAGGCTGCTGCCGAAGAGCTTCGCGCCGAATATCCCGACAGGAAGATAAGCGTTATAGATTCGCTTGGGGCCTGCTCCGGCTACGGAATGCTTGTCGATATTGCGGCTGATATGCGCGATGAGGGAAAGAGTTTCGAGGAAACGGAAAAGTGGATACTTGACAGCAGGCTTCACCTGCACTATCAGTTCTACTCGATCACAATGGATTATTTCAAGCGGAGCGGCCGCGTTTCGGGGCCTTCGGCGGCAATAGCCACGATACTCAATATCTGTCCGCTGATGCGCTTCAATGCCGAGGGCAGGATAATCGCGTATGACAAGGTACGCGGCATAAAGAACGTTATCCGCAGGACTGCGGAAGCCATGGCAGAGCACGCCGACGGCGGCAAGGATTATAAAGGCCGGTGCTGGATAGCGCACTCCAACTGCATTGACGCGGCGGAGGAACTGCGCAGTATGATAGTCAAGGATTTCAAGCATTTTAAACGTGACGATATAAAGATTTTCGACATCGGTACGATCATCACGTCGCATACCGGCCCCGGCACGCTTGCGCTGTTCTTCTTCGGCGACGAAAGAACTATGTAAATAAAACAGCTCCTTTTGTTCACTTACAGAAGGGGCTGTTTTTGTATTCTTGTTATTATGTGCTTTTCCTCACAGCCGTTAGTCTCGTTTTACGTTTTATTTCGCCCGCGCCTTAATTATTTTTTTATGTCGGAGTTTCGTTCCGCGAGGCGAGTCACTTTCCCCCTCCAGCGGCGGAAAGTAACCAAAGGGCGCCGCTTTTTCAGGCCTGTCTCAGACGGTCCGCTTACTTTTCAGCCCCACGTTTGTACACGTTGGACCGCGTTCGACAAGTCCTGAAAAAGACTGCCGCCCCCGAGAGTCATCTGCTCCTTTTGGCAGAGGGGTAGTGGGGAATCCTTTCAGAATTTCTTCTATCGACATCTTTACACGAAAAAAACTGCTCCTGACGACAGGAGCAGTTTTTCTTTACTTTCAAAAGGCGTACTACCTTACGAATCTGCAAGGCGAAGCGATTTGTTTAGGGATCCAAACCCTTTTTAAAGGGGTTGGCCGCCGGAGGCACTCAAGCGCAAGCGACTCTCTTCTCACTCGAGCGTCAGCGACCACTCACTTATTCAGGCGAGCTTCGATCTTATCGAGTTCATCATAGAGAGCCTGCGGGATATTGCCGCCCTTGGCCTTGATGTCCTCGTCATAGTATCTGCGCATTTCCTTGATCTCTTTCTTCCAGAGGTCCTTATCAACGTCTGTGAGGCGCTTGATAGTATCTATGGATACTTCACCTTCAAGACCTTCGATGTTGATGTCCTCAGGCTTCGGAACGTAGCCGATAGGTGTTTCAACAGCGTCAACTGTGCCTTCGCAGCGGTCGATGATCCAATCGAGTACTCTCATGTTATCACCGAAGCCCGGCCACATGAAGTTGCCGTTCTCGTCCTGTCTGAACCAGTTTACGTTGAAGATCTTAGGAGCCTTGTCGCCGAGCTTTTCACCCATTTCGAGCCAGTGGTTCCAGTAATCACCTACATTGTATCCGATGAAGGGCTTCATAGCCATAGGATCGTGACGGAGCACGCCTACTGCGCCTGTTGCCGCGGCTGTCGTCTCGGAAGAAACAGCGGAACCTACATAAGTACCGTGTGTCCAGTCAAAGGACTGATATACCAGAGGAGTTGTGGAAGCACGTCTGCCGCCGAAGATCATAGCGGAGATCGGCACGCCGTCCGGATTATTGAACTCGGAAGAGAGGCACGGGCAGTTTATAGCCGGAGCTGTGAAACGGCTGTTCGGATGAGCGAGAACCTTCTTCTTGCCGGTCTTTTCGTCGATCTGGGAAGTCCACTCCTTACCGTTGCAGTCGATACCTGTCCATTCCTGAGCGTTCTCCGGCGGGTTCTTGTCGAGACCCTCCCACCATACTGTCATATCGTCCTTGTTGATAGCAACGTTTGTGAAGATAGCGTTCTTCTTTGTGGATTCAAGAGCATTGAAGTTGGACTTCGCATTTGTTCCGGGAGCAACGCCGAAGAAGCCGTTCTCAGGGTTGATAGCGTAGAGTCTGCCGTCCTTGCCGGGCTTCATCCAAGCGATATCATCGCCGACTGTGAATACTTCATAGCCCTTCTTCTTGTATCCCTCGGGCGGAATGAGCATTGCGAGGTTTGTCTTGCCGCAGGCAGACGGGAACGCAGCGGAGATGTAAACGATCTTGCCGTCGGGCTTCTTTACGCCGAGGATAAGCATATGCTCGGCCATCCAGCCCTCGTTCTTGCCCTGGTAGGAAGCGATACGCAGAGCGAAGCACTTCTTGCCCAGCAGAACGTTTCCGCCGTAAGCGGAGTTGATAGACCAGATCGTGTTCTCCTCGGGGAACTGAACGATGTATCTCTTCTCGGGATCAACGTCAGCCTTGGAATGGAGACCGCGAACGAAGTCGTTGCTGTCCTCCGGGAACGCGTCGAGCACCTTCTTGCCCATTCTTGTCATGATAGCCATGTTAAGAACGACATAGATGGAGTCTGTGAGCTCGATACCTGTCTTTGCGATATAGGAACCGATCGGACCCATGGAATAAGGGATAACATACATTGTTCTGCCCTTCATGGCACCGTCGTACATCGGTGTGAGCATCTTCTTCATTTCTTCGGGATCCATCCAGTTGTTTGTCGGACCCGCGTCTTCCTTCCTCTTCGAGCAGATGAAGGTTCTGTCCTCAACACGAGCAACGTCGTTGGGCTTTGTTCTGTGATAGATGCAGCCCGGGAGCTTCTCCTGGTTGAGCTTTATCATCTCACCCGTTCTGAAAGCCTCCTCGCGGAGTTCAGCGAGCTGCTCTTCGCTGCCGTCGATCCATACGACATTGTCGGGCTTGCAGAGAGCCTTCATTTCCTCAAACCACTTGAGGATGTTCTGATTGTTTGTCATCATTGCTGTTTTCTCCTTACTTTAAAATATTGTAAAAAAAGTTTTACCATTATTTTTACGGGGAGTCCCCTCCTCGCAATATACACTAATATTATACTATTTTTTCTCTCCGAGGTCAAGTGTTTTTTGCCACTATCTCAAATTTTTTGCAGGATTTCTACGTTTTTCCTGCAATCATAAAAAATGAACGGACAGATTAACCTGCCCGTTCATATTCGTTTATTTAGCCTTGATCTTCACAACGTCCTTGGACGTGAGTGTTGTCCACTTTCCGTTGACATAAGCGCGGACTGCGAACCTGTATGTACTGCCGGATTTAAGGCCCTTTATCGCAGCTGTGGTCTTTGTAAGCTTTGTGGTAAGTGCCTTGTACTTGCCGTCCTTGTACTGATATACCGCATATTTAGTTGCGCCGTCTACCTTATCCCATGTAAGTGTTACCCTTCCGGTCTTTGTGGACTTCGCGGTAACAACAGGCTTTGCTGCCGATGCTGTGCCGGAGCTCATTGCCGGAGCACCCTTCGCTGTGATCGTGCTGACAAGCGTAGGAACTATTACTTTGGCAGTCTTGCGGTCGATGAACTTGTGACCTTTCTGACCCTTGTCGCCGCTGTTGTTGTCCCAGATAACCGCAGAAATGCCGCGGTTCCTTGCGTATTCCATGAACTCGCCCATGCGGGTGACAGCGTTCTGCTCGTTATCGACGTACTTGTAGCCGTCGGCGTTCAGGCCGTACTCGGTGATCATTACCGGTGTGCCCTTGGAAGTGTACTTGTTGTAGAGACCGTCTATGACCTGGAGCGAGGTTCTTGCGCCTATGCCGTAGTAATGGCAGTCAACGATCAGCTTATCCGCTGTCGTATCCTTCGGCAGCTTGTAGTAAGACGAGAGCACGCCGCCTTCATTGTTCATTCCGGCATAGCCGACGATAAGCAGGTAGCGGCCGGAGTTCTTTCCGCCCGATGCGCGCACCGTATCAACGAAAGTCTGGTTGTACAGATTGATGTTCTCCAGCGCGGTCTTCACATCGGCAGGAACATTCTTCGTATCGTACCACCACTCATAGTTTGTACCGGTAAGACGCGGTTCGTTCATGCCCTGGAATACCAGCTTCTCGCTGTAATCCCTGAATCTTGCCGAGATCTGCTCCCAGATGCTTCTGATGTATTTTACGGAAGCGTCCTTCATCGCAGCGCTCGGGTGATAGTAGGCGTTGGCGTTCTTGTCGTTGTCGTGGTGTATATTGATGATGACATAAAGACCCTCGGCAAGGCTCCAGTCTACGACTTCCTGCACGCGGTCCATCCACGCCTTGCTGATTTTAAGATCCTTATCGACGTGATTATGCCATGACACGGGTATGCGGATAGTGTTGAATCCCGCATTTTTAACCGTTTTTATAAGCTCCTTTGTTGTCTTCGCTCCGCACCATGCGCTCTCATAATCAAGCTCATTGGAGACCCATGTGCAGTCGCTGGCGTCAAAGCAGTTGCCCAGATTCCAGCCGGCGCCCATGGAATCAACGAAGCGCATTGCTTCGTTATCCGGCAGCTTCTGTCTGGAATCATCCGCGTATACGGGAACTACCGCCGCTGTAACAGCCATGACAACGGCTGTGAGCAGACCGGCAGCTTTCTTGAAGATCGATCTCATATACCCTCCGGATATTCTCAGAGTGTATCGCTCTCTGCTGCGCCTTCTCCCTCGGCACCTGCCGCGAAAGGCATGGAGTTGTCGTTGCCTACTTCGTATTCGGAATCGTCGTCGCCGAAGAACTCGTCCTCATCAAAGAACTCGTCGTCGCCGATCATATCAAAATCCTCAAATTCATCGAAATCGTCATCAGCCGCAAACTTCTTGCGGATAATGAGGAATGCAGCGAGGGCGCCGCCCAGGACTGCGATGATACCGATAAGGATTGCAATAACATTCTTGTTCATAATATTTTTCCTTCCTTTACAGAAAAATTTTTATATAAATATTATATATCATTTCCCGTCTTTTTTCAAGTAAATTTTCAAATTTGTCACTTTGCACAAATACCCTACATATTATTTGTAATATTCATCAAGACCGCGATAGCTGCCACGGGAGCCGTCTCGCAGCGCAGTATCCGTGTGCCGAGGGTTGCGGGGACTATTCCCGCAGCCCGTGCAAGCTCCGCTTCTTCGGCTTCAAAGCCTCCCTCGGAGCCGATATAGATGTCTGCTTCGGCGCAGTCCGGGCTTACTATGTCGTTCAGACGCGCTCCGCCGCACTCGTAGAAGAACAGCCCCGTGCCGGTGCTGTGAGCCTTCACAGCCTCCCGGAATGTCATCAGCTCCCCTACTCCCGGTATCCTGCCGCGTCCGCACTGTTTGGCGGCTTCTTCGGCTATGCGCTGCCAGCGCTCGGTCTTCTTCGCCGCTGTCTTCGGGTCGGGACGCGAGACACAGCGCTTCGAGATCACCGGGATTATCTCCGAAGCCCCCAGCTCAACGGCTTTCTGCACTATGAAATCCATTTTGTCCGACTTCGGAAGGCACTGGAACAGCCGCAGTTTAAGACGCGGCTCGCCCTCCGACGGTCTGCGGTCGATTATTTCCAGCTCCACGGCGCTCTCCGCCGCAGTCACTATCCTGCTCAGGCAGTCTGTTCCCGCTCCGTCGCACACCACAGCGAGATCTCCCGCCCTCATTCTCAGTACCCGCGAAATATGAACAGCGTCCGGCCCCGTTATAACAGCGGCTTCCCCGGAGTTTTCGCCAAAGAAGCGCGGATATCTCCAGCGCTCCACATCTTCGGAGGTTATGGTCTTTTCAAAGCTCTCGTTCAGTTTCATAAATCTTCATCCTATCACATACAAAAGCCGCGGAGAACGCTCCGCGGCTGTATTTCGCGCGTTATCAGTATTTGTTGTCCGGTATATCCACGAACTCGGCGTTCGCGTAGCTGCCGCCGGAGCGTCCTCTCGGCTCTGCCGCAGGCGCAATTACATTCGCGGAGGCCCGGCGTCCCGCCGATGCGGAAACTGCCGGTTTTGCCGCGGGTCCCGGAGCCGGTGTCACAGGCTTCGGAGCGGGCTTTTCCACGGGCTTCGGCGCAGGCTTCGGAGCCGGTGCTGCAGGTTTTGCTGCGGGCTTCGGAGCAGGCTTTTCAACGGGCTTCGGAGCAGGCTTTTCCACGGGTCTCGGAGCGGTTTTTTCCACGGGTTTCGGAGCGGGCTTTTCAACAGGCTTCGGAACGGGCTTTTCCACGGGCTTCGGAGCTGGCTTTTCAACAGGCTTCGGAGCGGGCTTCGGGCTTCTGACGGCAGACGATCTCCCGGACGATGTTGTCCTGTTTGTATTTCCGAATCTGAAACGTCCCACGATCTCACGCAGGTCGCCGGATCTTCCGGTAAGCTCTTCCGCAGACCGCGCACACTCGTCCGCGGTCATGGAGGTGCTCTGGATGACTCCGCTTATCTGCTCCACGCCTATGTTTATCTGCGTTATTGCCTCGGACTGTGCAGCGCACTCTTCGGAGATCACGTTCAGCCCCTCGCCTATCTTGGCGGACTTTTCGGATATCACGGTGAAAACATCGGCGGTCTGGCGGGTCTTTTCAACACCTTCGGCAACGCTCTCGACGCAGCTCTGAATAACTGTGCTGGTCTGATGCGAGGCTTCCTGCGACTTGACGGCAAGGTTCTTCACCTCACTTGCCACCACCGCGAAGCCCTTGCCGGCATCACCGGCGCGCGCAGCCTCAACGGAGGCGTTCAGCGCCAGGATATTGGTCTGGAAAGCTATGTCTTCTATGACCTTGTTGAATTTAAGTATCTCGTTGGTCGATCTGCTGATGTCGTCCATTGCTTTCAGCAGCTCTTTCATTCTTTCGGAGCCCTCGTTCACCGCTTCTCCGGCTTCTTCCGCGTTGCGGTGAGCTTCACGGGCATTCTCCGCGTTCTTTATAACGGCATTTCTTACTTCGTTGATCGTCGAAGCAAGCTCCTCTACGGTGCTTGCCTGTGCGGTAACGCCCTGGGAGAGCGTCATCGAAGCCTGCGAAACGCGGTTGCCGTCCTCGTTGACCTTCTCCGCGCCTCCGGCAAGATCGCTGAAAGCCTTTGACATATTGTAATAGACGCTCTTGACGCCCTTTGTGAGCGCGATATCGTCCGGAAGGCCGGAAACATCACGGGTGAAGTCGCCGTTCGCGATATCGGAGATAATATCTGTCACGAATCCGCCGGTCAGAGCTGTAATATTCATCGTTTCCGCGACCTTGTCCAGCTCTGTGCCGCTGCTTATCTTCACCGATGCCTTGTCATACTCTCCGGAAAGGTACGCAGAAGCCGAATCAGCAAGCTTTTCGACAGGCTCTATTATCTGCTTTCTGTACTGCGACAGGCTGAAAAAGCACAGTCCCACACTTGCGGCCGCTCCGATCAGCGAGATTATCAGCACTGCCGCATTCCCGCCTGTGATGCCGATTATCAGCAGTATCACGAACAGAACGGCGCTTACTATGCCGGGCAGGAACGTATTTCTCTGTAACAGACTTCTGAGTTGACCTTTCATATAACTATCCTCCGGTATGGATAATACTATATACAATTATTCTATCACAGAATACGCTTTTTGTCCATACTTTTACTATATTTTTTCTGAAAATGAGGAAAATTTCTCCATTTTTCACAAAGGCAGAGAATTATTGACAGGAACAGAGAAATATTAAAGTTCCGATTCGTACATAACCGCGTCATCATCGGGATAGTAGCCCCTGCGGACTCCGATGCGTACAAAGCCTTTCCGTTCATATAAGGCTATCGCCGGAACATTTCTGCTCCGCACTTCGAGGAATACCCTTGCCGCGCCGTGCTCACGGCACGCTTTCAGAAACTCGTCGAGTATCATTCCTCCGAAGCCCAGCCTGCGGCGGCTGCGGACAACGGCTATGCGGTAGAGCTCGGCCTCGTCGGCTGCCGTCTTGCCGAGAGCGTAGCCCGTTCCCGGCATATAGACACATATCCCGTCGGGGTCGTCAGCAACGGCGCGGACGGTCTGCTCGTCCCACGGCTCGCTGAAACATTCGTACTCTACCGACGCTATGAACGCTATATCCTTGTCAGTGTGCATCATACCAGCTCCTGCCTGTCTTTGCTTCTACTGTCAGCGGGACTTTCAGCTCCGCCGCGTGCTCCATTTCCGAGGCAATAATCTCCGCGACTCTCTCCGCGCAGTCCTCACGGGCTTCCGCAATAAGCTCGTCGTGTACCTGCAATATGAGCCGTGCGTCGAGCCCCTCGGCTTTCAGACGGTTATACACCTTTATCATGGCCAGCTTGATTATATCCGCCGCTGTCCCCTGCACCGGCGCATTCATTGCCATGCGCCTGCCCAGCGCCTGGACATTCTTGTTGGTTGCGGCAAGCTCGCGGATATAGCGCCTGCGTCCCCACATCGTGGAGACATACCCGTTCTTCGTACCTTCGGCAACGGTCTTCTTCATGAATTCGTCAACTCCGCTGTATTTGGCAAGGTAGGATTTTATATACGCGTCGGCCTGCGGGACCGAAACATTGATGTCCTTCGAGAGGGAGAAAGCCCCTATCCCATAGACGATGCCGAAATTCACGGCCTTGGCGCTCCGGCGCATCTCCGGGGTGACCCATTTTACGGGCATATCGAACACCTGCGACGCCGTCACGGTGTGGATATCCTCACCGCTGCGGAAAGCCGCTATCATGTTCGGGTCTCCGGACAGGTGCGCGAGTATGCGCAGCTCGATCTGCGAGTAGTCGGCATCCACCAGCAGGCAGCCTTCCTTTGCGGTGAAGAAGCGCCTGAACTCGCGTCCCAGCTCCGTTCTCACCGGAATGTTCTGTATATTCGGCTCGGCCGAGGAAATGCGGCCCGTGCGGGTCTCGGTCTGCTTGAACGTGGTGTGTATGCGGCCGTCCTCCGCTATCTCGGCAAGGAGACCTTTCGCGTAGGTGGAATCCAGCTTCGTTACAGCCCTCCAGCGCATTATCAGGTCTATTATCGGATCTTTGCCGATAAGCTGTTCAAGGACTTCCGCGTTGGTTGACCAGCCTGTCTTGGTCTTTTTCCCGTGGGGGAGCCCCAGTTCTTCAAAAAGTACCTGCCCGAGCTGTTTCGGGGAACCGATATTGAAAGCATGACCCGCGCAGACAAATATCTTCTGCTCCAGCTCGTCGGCCTCGTCGGAGAGCCGCTTTCCGAAGCTCACAAGAGCTTCCCTGTCCACCGCTATACCCTGCCGTTCCATATCCACCAGCACTCCGGCAAGCGGTATCTCGATCTCATGAAGCAGTCTGTCCATGCCTTGCGCACAGAGTTCCGCGTTCAGGACGCGGTTCAGATCATGAACGGCTTTCGCCCCGCCCTCACCGTAAGGCACCTTGTATGCGGCGCAGAGCCTTTCGGGCGAGTAATCCGCAGCGTCGGGCTCCAGCAGATAGGCGGCAAGCGCCGAATCGAACACAACGCCGTTTATTTCGCAGTTCAGCGCAGTCATCATGGCTTTCATATCGGCAGTGCGCTTCGGAGAACCGTCCGACAGCTCCGCAGCGGCGGCTTCGCTGACCCCGCCGTTCACGAACTTCCACAGCTTCCCCTCAGGGTCGAGCCAGTAGTCCGGCACGCTTCCGTCAAGCTCCGGGATATCGGCGCGGACAGCGGTGTCTTCCTTCTCCCGGGCGGCGGCTTCCGCGGAGGCCGCGTCTATCGCTCCCGCGGAGACTTTCAGCTTTTTCAGCACCGAGAACATTTCAAGCTCTGTCAGTATCGATGCCAGCTTCGCTTCATCGCGCTCCCCGTACAGGTAATGCGTGGGGTCCGTGTCTATCGGGGCTTCAAGGCATATCATTCCCAGCTTGCGGGAAAGCTCCGCGCTCTCCTTGCCCTTCACCAGCTTTTCCTTTACGCCCTTCGATACTTCCAGCGCCTCTGTGTCCGCATATATCCGCTCTGTCGAATGGTACTTCTGTATCAGGGAAAGAGCGGTCTTTTCGCCTATTCCCGGCACTCCGGGTATATTGTCGCTGGGGTCGCCCATGAGAGCCTTGACTTCAAGCATCTCGGCAGGCTCCACGCCGTAGACCTCGCGTATCTTGTCCGGTGTGAACAGTATGTCCTCCTTGTTTGAGGCGAGGTTTACAAAAGTCCTGTCGGTAACGAGCTGGAACGAGTCACGGTCGCCGGTGGCAAGTATGCACTCGCCGCCTGCTCCGGCTACGGCGCGGGACAGCGTGCCGAGGATATCGTCGGCCTCGAATCCCTCACATTCAACGACCTTTACGCCCATAGCACGGAGTATGTCCTTCACCAGCGGCATCTGCATCGCAAGCTCCTCGGGCATAGGGCGGCGACCCGCCTTGTACCCGTCGTACATCTTATGCCGGAACGTGGGAGCTTTCAGGTCGAAGGCTGCCGCAGCGCCGTCGGGCTTGTATGCTTCGGTCAGCTTCAGATAGATATTCATGAACCCGGTCACGGCGTTGGTATAGACTCCCTTTTTGTTCGAGAGCAGCCTTATGCCGTAGAACGCGCGGTTGATTATGCTGTTTCCGTCTATAACGAGCAGTTTCATAAATGCCCTCCTTTTCATCGCGGAACACGTTGAATATTATTATAACATATATAGAAGAAAAATTCAATGGAGAAGAAAATAAAAATTATTCAGAACTTTCCGGGATAATATCGGGGGCGCGGGCTCCGCGCTTATAGCATATTTTTTTCCTTTTTTCAACTCAATTATGGGACAATTCACTGATTTACAAATAAAACGCAAAAAAGTGTTGCATTTTCTGCGGAAATGTGTTATTATATAGTGTACGATTTATATTTTCCTCACCGGAAAGGAGAAGAAAACATGGCTAAAAGATGCACAAGATGCGGCAACTTCCTTATGGACGACGAAAGATTCTGCACAAGATGCGGCGAGAATGTCGCCAGCATACCCCCGGAAGCTCCGCAGTACACAAACGCTAACCCCAACCCCGTTGCTCAGGGTTACCAACAGCCTCAGCAGCAGCCCGGAGCTCCCGTTCCGCCTCCGCCGGCATATAACTACGCACAGCCCATTCAGCGCCCGCAGGAAGAGATGTCCCTCGGTTCGTGGGTCGGCACTATAATCGTGACCACATTCTTCGGACTCATAAGCCTTATATTCCTGTTCGTATGGGGATTCGGCGACGGCCCCGAGAGCAGGAAGAGATACTGCAAGGCTATGCTGATCGTCGAAGCCATTTCCATAGGCCTCGCAATTATCATGATGATCGTGTTCAGCGGCATCTTCGCTGCTCTGGGCTCTTCGCTCATAAACTACATAGAGCGCAGCGGCGGCTACAGATACGGTCAGGGCACAATGGCCCTGATGCAGATGTTCGGGATGATGTGATGATACATAAGAAACTTACGGTCGTGACGGGTCACTACGGCTCGGGAAAGACCAATCTCTCGGTGAATATCGCCCTCGATATCGCGGAAAGCGGAGAAAAATGCACGGTGATAGACCTCGACATCGTGAACCCCTACTTCCGCACCGCAGATTTCAGGGGACTTTTCGATGAGCGCGGCATAGACATATTCGCGCCGGTCTACGCAAACACCAACCTCGACATACCCTCGCTGAACATACCGCTGGAAAGCCTGCTGAAAAGCGGCACCCACATCGTCATAGACGTGGGCGGCGATGATGAGGGTGCCAAGGCTCTCGGCCGCTTCGCCCCGCTGATAAACAGTACCGCCGACAAGGACGTGCTGTATGTCATCAACAGATACCGCTACCTCACGAAGGAACCCGAAGAAGCCGCGCAGGTCATGCGCGAGATCGAGTTCTCGGGCGGTGTGCGCTGCACCGGCATAGTAAACAATTCGACCCTCGGCACGGAGACTACTCTCGGGACCGTCCGCGAGTCCCTGTCCTTCGCGCAGAAGGTCTCGGAGCTCACCGGACTGCCGATAACGGCGACCTGCGCGATAAAGAGCGCAATGCCGGAGGAAGCTCCCGCTCCGTATATCGTAAAGCGGTATGTCCGCACGGCATGGGAGCAGGACTGATCGAAGCCGAATGAAGGAGGTTTTATGAGTAAAGAGACCGACCGTTTCATCGTAGTGCATAAGGAAGGCTCCGATTTCAAGGATACCGGCGCCTGCCAGATACTCGTAGATAAAGTGACAGGTGTCGCTTATCTCACATGGAAATCGGGATACGGAGCGGGGATCACTCCCCTGCTTGCTCCCGACGGAAAACCAATCGTTTATCAAACCAGATAAAAAGGTGATATAAAATAAAGAAAGGAAGTATGGTCAATGGCAAAAATGGAAGTTGAATTCGACCGCTGCAAGGGCTGCGGGCTGTGTGTAACAGCCTGTCCCAAGAAGATAGTCGAGATCCAACAGGAAAAGCTCAACAAGAAGGGCTACTACACCGCTCACTGCACCGACGACGACGCTTGCATAGCGTGCGCGATGTGTGCGATGATGTGCCCGGACTGCGCTATCACGGTAAAGGGAGGTAAGGACAATGGCTGAAAAGAGCTTGATGAAAGGTAACGAGGCTCTGGCGGAGGCCGCTCTGCGCGCCGGCTGCAAGTGCTTCTTCGGTTACCCGATAACCCCTCAGACCGAGATCGCGGCATATCTCTCCAAGAGAATGCCCAAGGTCGGCGGAGTATTCTTACAGGCAGAATCCGAAGTCGCGGCAATAAATATGGTATACGGCTGCGCAGGCTCCGGTATCCGCTGCATGACATCTTCTTCGTCTCCCGGAATCTCCCTTAAATCCGAGGGTATCTCCTACATCGCGGGTGCCGATCTTCCCTGCGTCATCATCGACGTAATGCGCGGAGGCCCCGGACTCGGCGGTATCCAGCCTTCTCAGGCAGACTATTATCAGATCACCAAGGGCGTAGGCCACGGTGACTACCACATCATCGTGCTTGCTCCCTCCACCGTTCAGGAAATGGCGGACTGCGTAACACGCGCCTTCGATCTCGCCGACAAGTACAGAATGCCTGCGGTAGTTCTCGCGGACGGTCTGCTGGGTCAGATGATGGAGCCCGTTGCTTTCGACGACGCTGAGATCGTTATGTCGGACGCTTCCGGCAAGCCCTGGGCTGCGAACGGCCACAAGAACAGCCGTAAGCACAATATCATCAACTCCCTCTATCTCCAGGCTCCCGAGCTTGAGGATAAGATCAGAGCACGTTACGAGCGCTACAAGCAGGTCGAGGAGAACGAGACCAGGGCTGTGGCAGACTACTGCGAAGACGCGGATATCGTTGTCGTTGCTTACGGCTCAACAGCGAGACTCGCAAAGTCCGCAGTGGACGAAGCACGCAAGCAGGGCATCAAGGCGGGCGTATTCAGACCCGTTACCCTGTATCCGTTCCCGGTAAAGGAACTGAACGACGCTGTGAAGAACGCAAAGAAGGTCCTCACCGTCGAGATGTCCATGGGTCAGATGATAGACGACGTCAAGCTCGCTATCAACTGCTCGCGTCCCGTTGAGTTCTTCGGCAGGACAGGCGGCGTTATCCCCGCACCGTCGGAGATACTCGCAAAGATCAAAGAAATGGGAGGTAATGAGTGATGCCCGAATTCAAGAGACCTCACGCGCTCACTGACGCGTATCTGCATTACTGCCCCGGCTGCACACACGGTATAGTTCACCGCCTTGTTGCCGAGGTCATTGACGAAATGGGTATCGAGGGCGATACGGTAGGCGTATGTCCCGTAGGCTGCTCGGTAATGGCTTATGACTACTTCAACTGCGATATGATGGAGGCTTCTCACGGACGCGCTCCGGCAGTAGCTACCGGCGTCAAGAGAGCCAACCCCGACAAGTTCGTATTCACCTATCAGGGTGACGGCGACCTCGCTGCTATCGGTACTGCCGAGACAGTTCACGCTGCCACACGCGGCGAGAACATCACCGTAATATTCATCAACAACACGACCTACGGCATGACAGGCGGCCAGATGGCGCCCACCACCCTGCCCGGTCAGATCACACAGACCACACCTTACGGCAGAAACACCGATATCGAAGGTTTCCCGGTAAAGATGTGCGAGATGCTGTCCCAGCTCGACGGCGTTGCTCTCGCCCAGAGAGTCACCGTTATCGACCCCGCCAATATCCGCAAGGCAAAGGCGGCTATACGCAAGGGCTTTGAGTATCAGAAGAACAAGCAGGGCTTCTCTATCATCGAAGTTCTCTCCACCTGCCCGACCAACTGGGGTCTTACTCCGGTACAGGCTATCGAGAGACTCAAGAACGACATGATACCCTACTATCCGCTGGGCGTTTATAAAGACGGCGCGGTAAGGAACAAGGAGGCGGCTGCACAATGACGAACGAATTTCTTCTTGCGGGCTTCGGCGGACAGGGCATACTGTTCGCAGGCAAGCTCATAGCTTACGCGGGACTTTACGCAGGCAAGGAAGTATCGTGGCTGCCGTCCTACGGCCCCGAGATGCGCGGCGGTACCTGCAACTGCTCGGTAACGCTGTCCGATCTGCCGATCGGTTCGCCCCTTATCCTCAACCCCACCGAGCTCATGGTAATGAACACCCCGAGCTTCGACAAGTTCATCGGCTCCGTCAAGGCAGGCGGCATGGCTTTCATCGACAGCACGCTCGTTGAAGGCACAAGCGACCGCACCGACATCAAGTGCTTCTACATCCCCGCTACGGGAATGGCGAACGAAAACGGTCTCAAGGGCATGGCGAACATTATCCTCGCCGGCAAGATGCTCAAGGAGATCGGTCTTACCGATGAAGCAGTCATCGAAAAGGCACTGAAAAAGTGCATACCGCCGAAGAAGGCAGACAAGCTCGAAGCCAATATGAAGGCTCTCAGGCTCGGAATGGATTTCAACGGTTAAAAAAAGCAGAGCGCATAGTTATTCTATGCGCTCATTTGCAAATATACAGGAGACATTACATTAATGAAAGTTTGCCTTTACACCGAAGGGATAAAAGTATTCAAGATATCCGGGCTCGGAAGAGCTGTTATGCATCAGCAGCGCGCGCTCACCAGTCTCGGGATCCCGTTCACGCTCGAACCGAAGGACAACGACTGGGATATCATACATATCAACTACTACGGTCTCAAATCCCGCAAGTACGCGAAAAAAGCCCATAAGCAGGGCAAAAAAGTGGTATTCCACGCGCACTCCACAGAGGAAGATTTCCGCAACTCGTTCTTCTTCGCGAACGCCATATCCAAGCTGTTCAAAAAGTGGATAGTCTCCTGCTACCTTATGGGCGATGTTATAATAACGCCCACCGAGTATTCAAAGCGACTGCTGACCGGCTACGGCATAAAGAAGCCGATCTACGCGGTCTCCAACGGCATCGACCTTGATTTCTACAAACCGAAGGACACCGACAGGGCGGAATTCCGCAGGAAATTCGGACTTAAAGAGGACGACAAGGTAGTCATAGCAGTCGGACTGTACTTTGAGCGCAAGGGCATACTGGATTTCGTGGAGCTTGCGCGCCGTATGCCGGACTACAAGTTCATCTGGTTCGGCAAGACCCCTATGCTTTCCATACCCCACAAGATCCGCAAGGCCGTAAGAACAAAGCTCCCGAACCTGCTGTTCGCGGGCTACGTTCAGCCCGAAGATCTGAAAAAAGCGTATGTAGGCAGCGATGTCTACATATTCCCCACCTACGAGGAGACCGAGGGCATAGTGCTTCTTGAAGCACTCGCCGCACGGGCTAATGTGCTTGTCCGCGATATACCCTGCTTTGACTGGCTCCGCCGCGACGTTGACTGCTACATGGCAGACGATACAGACGGTTTTCAGAAGAAAATTGAGGATATCGCAAACGGCAGGCTCCCCTCCCTCGGCGAACAGGGCTTCCGCGCCGTCGAGGACAAGAGCATAACCGAAGTTGCCAAGCGCCTTAAACAAGTCTACGACGACGCCCTCGCTCTTTAAGTCGCTTGCGCTTTAGAACGGGAGTAAGAAGTCGCTTGCGCTCGAGTATGACGCCCTTTGAAAAGGGCTTGGCCTAAACTTAAATCGCTTCGCCTTGCAGATTCGTACATGAGTACGCCTTTTACAAACTATCAAAAGAGGCAGTGCCGAAGGGTGTGGGTCACTGCACGATGCAGTGAGTGACCGCCCAGAAGCGCGCACGATGCGCGCAACTAAGCGGTCAACGGCGATTCGGAAAGCCCCCTTGGAGAAAGCAGAATATACCGGCTGCGAGGCAGAAAAAAACCGCAGTCCCTGCGAACCGCGGCTTTTTAAAATCTTATTTTTCGATCTGCTTCTTGATCTGCGCTTCACTGGATTTGATAAGGCTCAGTAAAGCCGGAGACTGACGCGGAAATTCGGATTCTATCACAACAGTCGATATCTCCGGATTGTCCACCGAGGCCTTCTTCAGAAGCGACGCAACCTCCGCTTCCTCAATATGCACGAGCGCGTCGGCATAGTGACACGCACGCTCGTCCGGTACTTCAAACATACTCTGTGTATTCGACTTGTTCGAACGGTACACAAGGCGGAATACCTTGTAAACCGTAAGATTGAGCATATTCACGATCTTAAGGCTTAAACGGCTGTTCCCTATCCTGCCAAGCAGGCTGTATATTATGTCGATGCTGTTGACGATCAGCTTTCTCGACATGGTAAGCGTGATATCCGCCCCCGCGTGAGCCTTCTCACGCTCACCCGATACGTCCGGAATGTCGTCCGCAGTTATGAGATTTCCTGTGGTCGAAGCCGAGCGCCCCAGCAGATAATCCGTGGTCACACCGTAATAGTCAGCCACTTTTACAAGAAAATCAAGGCCGCATTCACGCTTGCCCTTTTCATAATGTGAAAGAAGCGCCTGCGCCACACCAAGATCGGCGGCCGCGGCTTTCTGGCTTATATGTCTTTCTTTGCGAAGTAAAGATAGTATTCTCGGAAAATCGCTGTTCATTAAAATACAAACCTTTCGGATATTTATGTTATGCCATTTTGAGAGTGCATACAACTGATATTATATATTATTTTTAATTATTTGTAAATCGGCAAAGTCTACAAAAAAAGCAAACGGCTTTGTTCAATAGATATAATACACCAATATCGTATGATAAGCTAAACAAAACAGAAAAATAAAAGCTGAAAAAGCTGTGATATAAAGGAAATAATAAGAATGAAGAACTACACACTTTATCTGATACGCCACGGGATCACGCAGGCCAACCTCGAAGGCCGCTACATCGGACTGACCGATCTGCCGCTGTGCGACGAGGGCTTCTATGCAGTCACAAGATATGCCCAGGAACACCTCTACCCCGATGTTCAGAAGGTCTATTCCAGCCCGCTGAAACGCTGCCTCGAGACCGCCGATATCATCTACCCCGACCGCTATATCAAGGAGATAGACAATATCGCGGAGTGCGATTTCGGTGAATGGGAGAACAAGACCGCTGCCGAGCTTGAAGGTCTGCCCGAATACTCCGAATGGCTGAAAGGCGGCTTCGACAAATCCGCGCCGGGCGGCGAAACTATGGAGGAATTCACGCTGCGCTGTCTTGACGGGCTTGAAGAAGTATTCAAGGATATGATGCACGATCAGGTTACACGCGCTGCCATGATAACCCACGGCGGAGTTATAATGAATCTCTGCGCGAACTATGGTCTTCCGAAAGGCAGACCCGCGGACTTCGCGATCGGGCAGGGCGAGTGCATACAGATCGCGCTGTCAACCTTTATGTGGCAGCACGGACCTGTGTTTGAGATAGTAGGAAAGATAGTTTAAGACTGTAAAACGGGTTCATCGGATAAAAAAGCAAAGGAGACGCGCCCGGCAGGTGCGGAAAACAGAAATGACAGATTACGCAATGAAATATGACAAGAAGACTATGAGCGAGTACATCGTACACACCATGACCGGCGGCACAAAAGGCGGCATCGCGCTGATACTGGTATGTGCTGCTCTGCTTGTGACCATTCCGGTCTCTGCACTGATAATGTACTTCTCGACCCAAATGGCATCAATGCTTATCGTAGTGCTTGCGGCTGTGGTAATGGATATAGCCGTTATGGCGGTATTGTTCTTCATGGTGCGTACTTATTCAAACAAGATGCTCGAGGCCTACTCGTCCTTTGACGGGCTTGTATGCTCCGTATCGTCGGAACGTATCATAATCGCAAGGGACGGAGCGCCGCAGACCGTTACGCCATGGGATAAGATCGAGGACGCCTACGACGGCAGACGTGCGTTTTACCTGAAAACGGACAACGATATGCTTATTATACTGCAAAAGAACAACGTGCTTTCCGGGACTGCGCAGGAAACATCTGAGATAATCACGGAGAAGCAGAAAAAGGGATAAGCTCGATGATAAACTATCAGAAGGAACTTGACGCGAAGATAGCGGAGCTTGCCTCCGAAGGCAGGACACCTTCCCTGCTGCTCCACTGCTGCTGCGCCCCGTGCAGCAGTTATGTGCTGGAATATCTGACGGAACATTTCCGCATAACCGCGCATTACTATAATCCTAACATAGATGAAAAGGCAGAGTACGACAAGCGCGTGAACGAGCTGAAACGCCTGATATCCGAACAGCCCCACAGATACCCGGTGGAGTTCTCCGAGGGGAAGTACGAACCGGAAAGATTTTTCGAGATTGCCGAGGGATACGAAGATGTACCGGAAGGCGGCGAACGCTGCTTCCGCTGCTACCGTCTGCGGCTCGCGGAAGCTGCCGACACCGCAAAAGCCGGGGGCTTCGATTTCTTCACCACCACCCTGTCCATAAGCCCGCTGAAAAACGCCGCTAAACTCAATGAGATCGGCGCCGAAGAATCCGCCCGTGTCGGCGTGCCTTACCTGTTCTCGGATTTCAAGAAAAAGGAAGGCTACAAACGCTCCATAGTGCTCTCCCAGACATACGGTCTCTACAGACAGAATTACTGCGGCTGCGTTTTCAGTAAGAGCCGCTGACGCTCGAGAACGAGAACAAGTAGTCGCTTGCGCTTGAGTGTTTGAGAGTCGCTGACGCTCGAGAATGACGCCCTTTGAAAAGGGCTTGGCCTAAACTTAAATCGCTTCGCCTTGCAGATTCGTTAATGTGTACGCCTACTCTGGACTGCGAGGCTGAAACGCGCCGCTTCAAGAATTTAACAGACGGATTGGGAGCGCGGGCTCCGCGCCGCCGCGGGCGAAATAAAACGATACTATAATCAACTGACAGCGGGGGTACCCCGCATATATATGAACGGAGGAAAACAGCATGGAAAAATACGTTATCACAGTATCAAGAGAATACGGCTCCGGAGGCCGGCTCATCGGTAAAAAACTCGCCGATGAACTCGGTATCAGCTTCTATGACGGCGAGCTGCTGTCCCTCGTGGCAAAGGAAAGCGGCTATACCGAGGATTTCGTGCGCCGTAACGATCAGAAAAAAACACAGAGCCTCCTCTACCACCTCTATATCGGCAGCCAGATCCTCCCGGCCTCGGATATGATCTTCATTGCCCAGTCAAGAGTTATCAAGGACCTCTATAACAAGGAAAGCTGCGTAATAGTCGGACGCTGCGCCGATTACGTCCTCCGCGGCTTCCCGAACGTCATAAACGTGTTCGTCACCGCGCCCCTCGAAAGCCGTATCGCGAGAGTCCGCGACGAATACAACGAAAAAGCGGATAACGACAACTATAAGGCATATATGATGAAAAAGGACAAGAACCGTATAGCTTACTATAACTATTTCGCAGACGATGCCTGGGGCAAGGTTCAGACCTACGATATCTCCGTGAACTCCGATATCGGCATCGACAAGTCCGCAGAAATACTTACCGATTATATAAAAGCAAGGATAGCAAAGTAATGATAATAAAGGGACTTGGAGAATTTTCAGCTGCCGTGTTCGACCTCGACGGAACATTGTTCGATTCAATGGGATTCTGGCATCATATAGACGAGTGGTTCCTGAAGAAAATGGGCATCGACGAAGTGCCGGGAGATTATCTGCTCGCTATCGCTCACCTCGGCGCGGAAGAAACCGCGAAATACACACGGGAACGCTTTAATCTCGATATATCTTCCGAGGATATGATGAAATGCTGGTTCAATAAAGCACTGGAGTTCTACCACAACGAAGTTACGCTCAAACCCGGGGCTTATGAGCTTCTTTGCAGGCTCCGTGACGCGGGTATCAGGCTGGCAGTAGCCACCGCCAGCGACCCCAGACTCTATCTGCCCGGAATGAAGCGCACCGGCATCGAGGAGTTTTTCGGAGCAATCGCAGACGTTAACGAATGCGCACGGAAAAAGGGCTTCCCCGATGTTTACAGCCTCGCGTGCAGCAGGCTTGGCGTGCCGGACAGCGAAGCCGTGGTATTCGAGGATATCTACATAGCCGTCCGCGGCGCGAAAGACGGCGGGTTCCGCACTGTCGGAGTCTACGACGAGACCTCCGGACGCGACACCGACAGAATAAAGGAAACTGCCGATCTGTTTATCCGGAGTTTCGATGAACTTTTGTAAGAATTCAATATTTTTTAGCAAAAATAAACTATAAATTGTAGTATTTTGACGAATATCCGGCTAAATTATGTAAAAAATCGACAAAATATTTTAAATCGCGCTTTAACGGTTGAAATTTTGACCGGAATGTGCTATAATATGTTTGTATGTGGTAATGAGTACCTCATCGTTATATGTTTTTCAGGAAGGATTGATAGACATGACTTCTCCGCTTACAAAGGAGCAGATCAGCAAGAAGCTGAAGGATACACTGGAGCTTGATTTCCGCATCGGCCCTGCCGAAGCAACAAGCACGCAGATCTACAAGGCGCTTTCCAAGATCGTTGTGAACGCGCTGCGCGAAAAGCGCCACCTGTTCATGACAAAATGCAACTCGATAGGCAAGAAACAGGTATATTACATCTCAATGGAATTCCTCATGGGTCGTTCGCTCAAGACTTCGCTATACAATCTTGGCATGAACGAAGACGTTGAGTCCATACTCAAGGACGAATACAAGATCAAACCCTCCGTCATCTACGACGAGGAGCCCGATGCCGGACTCGGAAACGGCGGTCTCGGACGTCTCGCTGCCTGCTACCTTGACGGTATGGCTACCTGTGAATTCCCGGCAACCGGCTATTCCCTGCTCTATGAGTACGGTATCTTCAAGCAGAAGATAATCGACGGCTGGCAGACAGAGCTTCCGGACAACTGGCTCCCCGGCGGCGGCGCGTGGCTCACCCCCGTTGAAGATCAGGCTATCGAAGTACATTTCGACGGCGAAGTCCGCGAATACTGGGAAAACGAATATCACCACATCTCCCATGTAAACTACAACACCGTTCTCGCGGTGCCTTATGATATGTTTGTTTCCGGCTACGACAGCGAGGGCGTTTCCAAGCTGCGTCTGTGGAGCGCGAAGAGTATGTCCTTCGACATGAGCGCGTTCAACTCCGGCGACTACACCACCGCCCTGGGCGCAAGCAACATCGCTCATTCCCTCACCAAGGTGCTTTACCCCAACGACAATCATCTTGAAGGCAAGGCTCTGCGTCTGCGCCAGCAGTACTTCATGTGCGCCGCTTCCATCGGCGACATCGTAATGCGCCACATGAACATCTACGGCACACTGGAGAATCTGCCGGACAAGGTAGCTATCCATATAAACGACACCCACCCGACTCTTGCTATCCCGGAACTGATGAGAATACTTCTCGACGACTGCGGATATGACTGGAACAAGTCGTGGGATATCGTATGCAGGACTTTTGCGTACACGAACCACACCGTAATGGCGGAAGCCCTCGAAAAGTGGGACAAGAACCTTATCGAGAAGATACTTCCGAGAATCTATTCCATAATCTGCGAGATCAACCGCAGATACTGCGAGAAGCTCTCCGAGACCCTGCCCTACGAAAAGGTAGAAGCTATGTCGATCTTCCGCAACAACCAGATCAGAATGGCTACGCTGTGTGTTGCGGCTTCGCACTCCGTAAACGGCGTTTCCAAGCTGCACAGCGAGATAATCAAGGACAGCGTGTTCCATGATGAGTACGAGCTGACCCCGAACAAGTTCACCAACGTGACAAACGGTATCGCTTACCGCCGCTGGCTGCTCCAGTCCAACCCGAAGCTCACCGGACTTATTTCC